>ERZ794963.37-NODE-37-length-45848-cov-12.139716_pt1 | contig 45848 bp, 45 predicted proteins | sample MGYA00375740_ERZ794963 | MGnify/ENA primary metagenome ERZ794963 (study PRJEB30138, sample SAMN05968720) | food fermentation metagenome | isolation source: fermented_meat | host: inoculated_fermented_meat_time_40_first_replicate;inocula... | place: Italy | collected... | reverse complement strand
TTTGAATATCTATGTAATGTTGACGTTTACTTTCATGTAACATATAGAAGCCTCCTAATATTAGTGATATTATAATGATAATAGATGTAGTGAGCAATATTGTTTTATTTTTATTCATAACGTCCTCCTAAATTATTTGAAAAAGGTGATGAAGTTAAATGCAAATTACAGATGCAACTAAGCGAAATTTATCTCAAGAGAGTTATTATGACCTTGAAAAAGGACGAAATATTTCAACGCCATCTGGTAAATTTGAAGTTATTGAAAAAGGTGATGATACCCAAAATGGTCTACGTGCTTATGCTTATGCGCCGATTGTTAATGGAAAGCCAGACACGAATAATATTGTTATGGGCTATGCAGGTACTGAATTTACTAGTATCAAAGACTGGAAAACAAACTTATCTCTTCCTTATCATAATACCACAATTTATTTTTAAAAATGATAATCATTATAAAAATTAAAAGCATACCACAATTAATAAAAAATATAATAAGCCTACAAATGATAATGATGTACTTAATACGATGGACAGTTTTGGCGAAGTGGTAACCAAAAGAATGACCCATTCTTTCGAACCTAATGACATTGCTACTAAAGGAACACCGAGCCAAATAGATGAAAGTACTGCATTCACACAAGCTGTAATAGATAAATATCCCAATAGTAAGGTACGTGGTGCAGGGCATAGTTTAGGTGCTTATATAGCACAATATAACGCTGTTAAATTTAATTTTGAAAGTACAACAACTTATGCTGCTCCTAACCCTTATGGTGCTTTCTCTGGTGATATTAAGAAACAAATTGATGAAGGAAAGTATAATGGGAAAATCAAAAATATAGGGCATGATGACGATATTGTTAATAGGTTAGAGTTCTTTAAACCAAGAATAGGTTCTAACATAATAACAGCACCTAAATATGGTGGTTTTTTAACATCGTTACCTTTTGTGGGACAACATTTTATAGGTACTTATAATATTTTTGATGAAAATGGTAAAGCAAAACCAATGTCAAAGTAAGATTGTTATTCAGTGAGGTGCCTAATGAGAACCGAAAAAGAACTCTTGAAATTAATTCTTAATATTGCTAAACAAGATAAAAATATACTAGCGGTGTGTATGAATGGATCTAGAGTTAATGAAAATGTGGAACCAGATAAGTATCAAGACTTTGATATTGTCTTTATTGTAGAAAACTTAGAAAGTATGATTGTTGATTTAACTTGGATAAATCAGTTTGGCAATAGAATAATAACACAGTTTCCAGAAGAACAAGATTTATATCCATCTGAATTAGAAGAACGCTATCCAATACTAATGCTTTTTGACGATTACAATAGAATAGATTTAACACTTATATCTAAGTATAAACTATCTGAATATTTATCCGAAGATAGTTTGGTAAAAGTACTTCTTGATAAAAACAACTTGTTGTTAGATATCAATAGTACTAACGATTCGAGTCATTGGATTAATAAACCATATCAAAAAATATTTGATGAGTGTATAAATGAGTTTTATTGGATTTCTGCCTATGTTATGAAGGGTATATGGAGAAATGAATTAATATATTCTATAGATCATTTGAATATATGTAGAAATATGTTACTTCTAATGCTTGGGAAGAGAGCGAGAAGTTTAACTTTAAAATTAACTTTGGTAAGAATTATAAATATCTTCCTAATTATTTAGAGAAATTTAAATATGAGAGACTGATTTCTACATATCCTAATTTAACTAGTAATGAAATACAAGAATCATTATATAGAATGGCAAATATGTTCGATGCTACCACATTAAGTATCAGTAAGAAGTGTGAATTGAATTATGATATAGATAGATATTCAGAAGTGAAGAAATATATTGGCTATAAAAAATGAACAAGTAAATTTTAAAATGTTATTAATCAGTGCAAATGATGAATACAATAAAACACTGATTTATCAACTGTTTACAAGTATTACAAAGCTGTGAAAAATCACTACTTCATTGAGTGGGAATAATAGTATAGAATGAAACACCCCTTTAGGCATAGGCTTAAGGGGGTGTTTTTGTGTATTTGAAATTGTTTGTGAAAAAGGAAATATAGTAGAACAATTTTCGGATAATTGATTTAAAAGCAAAGTTATTGATAATAATGTGCATTCTGCGAATGAGATTCTATATTTGTTAACTAATGCGGTAGTAGGAAAAGAAACAGAAGTGAAAGAGGTTGTTGCTAAACGTGGTGAATATGTTAAGGGTCCAGATACAGGTAAGTACAATATTATCTATAATGAGAGTGTTGAGATGGTAGAAGTACCTATTAAGATTAGCGAAACCGATAATAATTGAATTGATAACATTGATAGTGAGTTCTCTATCTTCAGGTAATACATTTTCTATAATTTGGATTAAGTCCTTATAATTTATTTCATCAGATTTTTTATGTGGTAAATACTTCATAAAATCAATTTGAAACTAAAACGTTATACCTTAAATCCATTTGTACAAATATTAAGCTAACAGTTTTAGTTTCAAATTGACTATGACTTAATACAGTAGATAACTCTTTGATTGATATAGAAAATCTGATATCGTCTTTATCTTCGAGCATGAGTAACAATGTTTTATCAATTTAGAATAACCATGCAATGGCTTCTTTGGCTACCGTTGCAATAGTTCCAGTCCCTCCTTTAATGGCATTATTTGTTATATAAGTATAAATTTATTTAACAATATTAATGAATAAAAAGACCTGAGTAGTTATTTTTTATGCATATCTGTTTTGTGAGAAAGAAGCATAACAATAGAATAAATATTAATATATTCACACAAGTATTGCTGGGGGTATTATTACGCATATTAATGGAGATAAGGCGGTTAAGAACTCAATTTGTACATAAAGGCAATATAAGTTTTATTAGAAGTATGTTACTGTAATTGTTAGTTATGCTAAATATTATTAAAAAGAAAATGAAAATTTAAGGAGAAAGTTATGTTAAGTGGACTGTACGACGTTCTAGGATTTTTTATTGATCTATTTATGGGCAAGCATTCTCAATTTTATTTAATAGTATTTATATTAATAATTGTGTTAGGTTCAATAATTGATGTGTTTATTTCGATTGCTTCTAAGAAGTCAGAAAGTAAATTACTAGTGTTCATTAAAAGTTTAGGAATTCATTTTGTTAGTATTATAGTTTTTTGTGGTATTCTTTTATTCATAAATAGGATATTAACTTTTATACCATTCTTTCATATTAACTCTAAATCAGAAGAATTAATGGGTTTAACTGGTATTACATTATATTTATCATTACTCTTTGTATTGTTTGTAGGTCTCTTTTTTATAAAAATGAGAGGGAGTAAGTTATTTTGTGTAGTAATACAGTTGTTTATTGCTATAGCTATTTTTTACATAGGGACTTTATTATTAAATTTCTCAGTACCATTTAGCATGCCAATTATACTAGCAGATATTGTTATAGTTGTTTTAATTGGTAATGTACTAATGGAATATATAGATTAAATACTTGATTGTAAGAAGTAGTTTGTAGAATTTAAACATACAGATAACCCACTACTCTGATTTGAGGAGTGGGTTTATATATAATATATTTTCAATGAAAAGTATGTTGTAATTAAATTATATTCCGAGCAATATTTCTGGGCGTTGATTATGAAACGAGCATCTAAATATTTAATTTGGCAATACTTTTTGCCATAGGGACGTTTATTTTAAATATGATATTTGATCATTTAGAAATGACTCCAAAAGATAGTGGTTTTCTTAATAATCAATGAAGCAATGAGTTGTTCTTAAATTAAAAAAGGTGGAAGGCTATGAAGAAAAAAGATTTAAAAATTTTAAAGATTACTTTCTCTGGGTTAGCAGGTATTTTATTTTATATTTCTGGATTGTGGATTGTTAGTGCTTTCTTTGCTTTATTGTCATTGTATTTTATGGATGAAAAAAAGGAATGAGATAATAAACGCAATACTTTATAAGACTATTCTAACCATCCTTACATGTAACTGGTTGGTTGTTTTATGTAGTAGTCAAAATATTTTAGAGTTTTGTTATATTCGCTTCTTTCAAGTATTTAAATTCCCACCCATAAGCAGAAGTATTGATGAATGGTTTTATCGTTTTAATTAATAATGTAGTTTAGTCACTTAGAAACTTAATTTAATAATATATGAAATATAATTTTTATTAGAGTTATGTTAGCGTTAAATTAGATTCCACGCTATTTTTAGGAGGAAATATGTACTCAAGGAATGAAAAGGATAAACATGAAAAAATAGAGAATATTGCAAATGCATTAATGTTAACGGCTTCGCTATTGATATTAGCATGTTTAATTTTATACTTTATATTTTATTGGCAATTCTTAGATTATATTGTTAATGGTGCGGGTGCACTATGTTTATTAGGCTTACTGATAGGAACAATTTCTAATATTATGGAAAGAGATATAAAGGGGATATCTTTTAATGTACTTATGATAATAATGCTGGTATATATTTTTTATAGATAATACTTATTGTGATGATACTAGTTACTGTTGTTTACACTTTAAGTTCCTGATTAATAATACAAGAATATTACTTAATTAATATAATAAAGTTTGATAGTAGGAATAATATTATAGAATGCAACACCCCCCTTAGACATAGGCTTAAGGGGGTGTTTTTGTGTATTTGAAATTGTTTGTTATCAGAAAAAGAGAGTTGCTTGTAAATAACAAATCTTTTTAATCTATAGTTTTTTAGCTATAATTTTAACGATATTCTTTTTTATAAATTTGATCATATTGCACGATGTTTCTATGGACTGATTTAATATTTTTAGCACATATAAAAATAATGAAGATGTATTGTAAAATGACGTATATTAAAATAAATGACACTAATTTTGTATGTAAAAAGCTATTTTTGACAAATTTGTGTATAATGTAGAAAGCGCTTTCTTATTATGCTCTGATGAGCTTTGAATTCCTATAGGTATAAGGCTGAGAAGGAATTCTTTTTTAACTAAAATGTACAAATTTCTGGTATAATAGCTTAGTTGTACAAAAATCATAAATAATTTTTAGAATCATGTAAATTTAATATATGAGTGGAATTTTCTTTGTGATAAACTGTATTTTGTATAAAACTAGCATTTATGCAAATGCTAGCTTAGATAAGGGGATGAACAAGAGTGAGAGTAATTAAAAGAATAAACCTACCGACGCAAATTATCATAGCATTGGTATTAGGGATAATTTTAGGTAGTATCTTACACGGAAATAAAGATGTAATTAACTATATACAACCATTCGGTGATGTATTTATAAATTTAATTAAAATGTTAGTAGTACCTATTGTATTTTGTTCTTTAGCGCTATCTATTTCAAATGTTGGAGACACAAAAACTATTGGACGCTATGGCGGTAAGACATTATTATACTTTGTTGTTATGACAAGTTTTGCAATTTTTATGGGACTAATATTTGGTAATTTATTTAAACCAGGTCAAGGACTGAATCCCGATTTATTACCTAAAGGTGATATTTCAAAATATGAATCAACTGCAAAGGCTGCAGAAGGCACTACATATGGAAATCATTTAATCGATACAATTGTTAATATTATACCGACTAACATAGTTGAAGCATTTGGATCTGGAGAACTTTTACCGGTCATATTCTTCTCAGTATTTTTCGGTTTGGCGTTAGCTGCTATTGGACAAAAAGCTCAACCTGTTAAAGACTTTTTAGGTGGCGCATTAGAAGCTGTATTCTGGATGATTGGTAAAGTATTATTATTAGCACCAATTGCAGTATTTGCATTTATTACGACAACGATTATTACTTTTGGATTATCAGCATTAATTCCACTGTTCAAACTATGTTTAACAGTAGTCATTGCAATGTTTTTCTTTATTTTCGTTATATTAGGTATTGTTTCAAGAATTTGTGGAGTGAGAATTACGCAAATTATCAAGTTGTTGAAAAATGATTTAATGCTTGCGTTCTCAACTGCAAGTTCAGAAGCTGTATTACCAACAGTTATGAAAAAAATGGAAAGATTTGGTGTGCCTAGAGATATCGCATCCTTTGTATTACCGACTGGTTATTCGTTTAACCTTGATGGTGCGGCCATGTATCAATCTATTGCGGCGTTGTTTGTCGCACAATTATACGGTGTTGACTTAAGCATTACTGAACAAATTATCTTAATGGTTACGCTAATGCTTACTTCAAAAGGTATGGCTGGTGTGCCAGGGGCTTCAATCGTAGTGTTATTAACAACATTAGGCTCGGTTGGATTAAATCCACAAGGTTTAGCACTTATTATAGGTGTAGACAGAATCTTAGAAATGCTTAGAACATGTGTTAACGTACTAGGTAACTCAGTAGCTACAATCTTTATTGCTAAAACAGAAGGTGTTTACGATAAAAAAGAAGGCGAAGAGTATCTGAAGACAATATAGAAATTTCCCCCTCCTTTACGAATTGTAAGGGAGGGGCTTTTTTATGTAATTTTTGAAATTAGATAAATTTTTATATTAAAAATAAGTGTGCATTAGAAGCAAATAAAAAAGTGTAACTATAATGATGTTTAACAAAAGCATGAATCGAAATTGTTTTCCGTTCATAGGCTGAGTCTGATCTTTATATGCTTTTTTATTTACATTTTGACGCGTTTGTATCGCGTTATTCCAAGCCATTATACTAACAAAGATAATACCTATTAGAATTTTAAGGGTAAGATTCAATGTATCTCTCTCCTTAAGTTAATTGTATGTTTTTATAAAAAATAAATTGTGTTATGATTTCTTATAAGGTAACACAAATTTAGATTTTCAAAAATATACTTAAGCAAAAGGTACGATAATATGCAACAGAAAAATAAATTAGGTATTGGCTTTCTAATTGCTAGTTTTATCAATATTGTCTTAGCGCTGATAGTTGCTTTAGGTATATCTATATTTAGCCAGACTATACTTATAGTACTTGCATTGCTTACGATGATAAATGCTGTTTATTTACTATATAAGGCATTCTATATATTTAGAGAAGAAAGAATTTAACATATCGGCAATCACATAGGAGGAGATACATATTATGGCAATTACATTATTGATTATTATATTTCTAATAAATATGGTGGGGGCATTATACTTATTAATAAAACTTTTGAAATTAAAAAAAGAGCAGGCTCCTGATCGTGAATATAAAAGAATGATAAATCACATGTCTCCTTACTTGTGGACATCACTCATCATATCTGTTATTTTATTCATTATCGCATTAATTGTTGGTGGATTTTAAAATTTTGAAAAGGGAATAATGTGATTCTGGAATTTAAAGAATAGATTATTTTAAAAATAGAACATTATGATTTAAGTTTATGTTAGCTATGAAAAATAAGCGTTATATGGGGATTTTTAGCTATATACAAGAATAAAAATAAATAGAACAATACACTATATCGTTACTAAAAATTAAATTAATAAACTAATTTACGTTTTAGGGTGTACAAATGAACGATTACTCGTTATAATAGGTATTAAGTAATTTAGTTCGTGAAATTGATTTGTAGAGTTATTCTTTTGAATTTACTCCTTTTGATTTTTTAAGACAGATTACAAATATTCGTGCAAAAGCACATATGGAGGAATTTAATTATGAATAACGGTACAGTTAAATGGTTTAATGCAGAAAAAGGTTTCGGTTTCATCGAAGTTGAAGGTGGAAACGACGTATTCGTACACTTCTCAGCAATCGCTCAAGAAGGTTACAAATCATTAGAAGAAGGACAAGCTGTTGAATTCGAAATCGTTGAAGGCGACCGCGGTCCTCAAGCAGCTAACGTTGTTAAATTATAATAACGGCTGAAAGACGAGTATAACTCGTCTTTTTTTTATGCAAATTTAAATAAGAAATACGACATTTACACCCCCTAACGCAACAATGTATGCGTTAGGGGGTGTTTTTTTATGATAAATTATTTTCAAAGTGTTCAAAATATCGTTTTCTAAGTAAAATAAATGCAATATTAACTATACATGCGAATATACCAATTAAAATTACGAAGCTAGATCCTAAAGTTGCAATAAATAAACCACCTATAAATGTTCCGATTGTGGTGCCAGAATTTACTGCAGATAAAAAAATACCGTTTGATAGGTCAGGTGCATCTGGCGCAGCTGAGGTAATAACATATTGCGTAATATTTGCTGAAATACCTGCTAAGGTTCCCCATGCTATAGTAATGATAATCATTGGAATAGAAAAAGCTCCTAAACCAAACATAGTAATATAAATTATAATCAGCGCCAAAGGTAACATTAATATTGCTTTTTGAGGTATTGATGTTAATAATTTTCCTGCAATAATATTACCTAAAATATTGAAAAATCCGTATAAGAATAACATAACGGATATTATATTTTCTTGTGCTTCTGTAACAATATTTAAGAAATCAGTAAAATAACTATAAACACCAAAAATTGCTGCGTTAAACAGAATAGATACTATAATTGACAACCAAGTTAGTGGTCGCTTGAGGACGCGTAATTGATCTCCATATGCTATAGCTTTTTTTGCTGGCATCTTTGGTATAAAGATAATTGTTAGTAACAGTACAAAGATATTAACAATAGCAAAGAATGATAATGCCACATACAAATTAAATTGGTTCGCTAAGAAATTCACGATAGGTACACGTACAACCATACCGGCAGAAACACCTATAAACACTCGGGCAACAGCTTTTGGAGATTCTTTTGTATTAACTGAATCTGACGCAACTGAAAAGGCTAAAGCAATATATACAGGATGAAATATGGCTGGTATTATTCTTGCTATTAATAGTACGGTAAAGCTTGTTGTAATGATTGAAACGATATTACTGATTATAAAGATTATGAGCACGAGCAACATTACTCTTTTTCTTTCTAGCTTTGAGAGTAATAGAGGCATAATAGGACCAGAAATAGCAATGCCTATTGCAAAAATAGAAACTAGCCACCCTGCAGTAGATACATTAACGTTAAAATGCTTGGCAAGTTGAGGGATTAATCCTATAAATCCCATTTCTGTATTCAAAATGCCAAATACACCAATGGTTAAAATGAGCACGATTAATTTATTATTTTTCATCATAGGCTCCTCCTGAACTTTAATAAACTCAGTTTAAAAGGTAAAATGAGATATGACAAATACTTATTTATATTCATTAGATATGCTTATAATGAATAACTTGGAGGGGAGATTTATGGAAATAAAAACACTTCAATATTTTGTGAGAATAGCAAAAGAAGAAAGTATTACACGTGCTGCAAATGCATTACATATTACGCAGCCAACTTTGTCTAGACAAATCAAAGATTTAGAGACAGAGTTAGATGTAAAACTGTTTAAGCGAAGTAATCACAATATTCACCTTACTGACGAAGGCCTTTTATTGAAGAATAGAGCTGAAGAACTAATAGAAATGTCTCAGAAAATACAAGAGGAATTTAAAGTTATTGATAAAAATATTGAAGGAAATGTCTATATCGGTTGTGGAGAAACCAAAGGCATGGAAGTAATAGCAAATATTTTCAAAGAAATCCAGATACATCATCCTAAGGTGCATTTTCATATTTATAGTGGTAACGCAGAGGATATTGCAAGCCGACTAGATAAAGGATTGTTAGATTTTGGTTTGCTTATCCAACCTGTAAATTTAAATAAGTACAAAGCATTGGATTTACCGACTTTCGACCATTGGGGTGTGATTGCTAAAAAAGGAGACCCTTTATCAGAAAAAGATTATGTGACAAAAACAGATTTATCAAAAGAGGCATTGATATGTTCAAGACAAGTGTTAGAAACCGATATTGAAGAAAATGAATTCGCAGAATGGTTTGGACATTTATATAAAGATTTAAATATAGTAAGTACGTTTAACTTAGCATATAATGCTGGTTGGATGGTTAAAGCTAATATGGGTTACGTTGTTACATTAGATAGTATTGTTAATACTTCTGTTGAAAGTAATCTTAAGTTTACTCCACTAGAGCCAAAGTTAATTGCAAAGCATAATTTGGTTTGGCGTAAAGATCATACATTTTCAAAGGCAGCTCAAACATTCTTAGAAAAAGCGATAGAATCTTGCCGTTAAATATAAATTAATAAAATGAAAAAAGGATCAAGTATATGACATTAAATGTTAATATCATATGCTTGATCCTTTGATTATCGAGGTTATAATTCTCTACTATTGATAGTTTCTTTTTTAGTACGAATCATCAACATTAGGACGAAACCAATAATCATGAGAATTGTTGTGAAAGCAAATGCAGCGTCTACACCAAGTACGGTAGCATGTTGCATAACTTCAGTTTTTGTTTGACTACCATTAGCATTTTCTACGTAGTTTGTTCTAACGATAGTTAAAATTGTAATCATAATAGCAGTACCTATCGCGCCAGCTATAATTCTTAATGAATTAATAATAGCAGTACCGTGCGAAATGTTTTTAGTTTCTAATGCATTAATACCAATTGTGTTTAACGGCATTATAATCAATGCAACAGCGAACATTCTGACCGCATAGATGACAATAATATACCAATAAGGTGTTTCTGTAGTTAAGAAACAATGTAGAACTGTCATAATAATTAACAAGATAAATCCAGGGACCGCCAATATCTTCAGTCCATATTTATCATAAATTTTACCCGTATATACAGACATAAATGCATTAACTACGGCGCCTGGTAAGATGACTAAACCTGAAAGTATTGCTGATAAGCCTAGTCCTGATTGAATATACATAGGTATTAATAACGCAGGACCAACAATACCAATAAATAGAACCATTGAGGCGAACGCAGATAATGAAAATGTTCTGTTAGCAAACACGCGCATATTTAATAATGGATTGTCTATTCTAATTTGTCTTAAGACAAAGATGCCGACAATGATAAGTCCAACTATTAATGAAATGATAACGATTGGTGAAGTAAATCCAAGGTTACCAGCACTACTAAAGCCGTAAAGCATTAGTCCGAAACCAAATGTAGAATATATCACTGAAGTCTTATCTAATTCAGTATGTTTAGTTTCATTGTTACTTTCTACAAAAATGATACCAATAATAAATGCGATTATAGCAATTACGGCTACTACGATAAACGGTGCTCTCCAACTAAATGAATCAATTAGAAAACCAGTTAAAGTAGGGCCAATCGCTGGTGCTGATTGCGCAACAATTCCTGTAAGCCCCATGGCAAATCCACGCTTTTCAGCTGGAAAGAGGGTGAAGACAGTGAATTGCATTAATGGTAACAAGATACCTGCACCGATAGCTTGAATCACTCGTGCTAACATTAGTAAACCGAATGTCGGCGAAAGTGCGGCTATGATAGAGCCAAGTAAGAATGCACTCATTGAAAAAATATAGAGTGATCTGGTGTGGAATCGGTCCATAAGGAAAGCTGTAGTAGGAATCATGATTCCGTTAACAAGCATAAATCCTGTGATGAGCCACTGGGCAGTCGTTTCAGTTATTTCTAAACCATTAATGATGGCTGGAAGTGCGGTGTTGAGCAATGTTTGGTTAAGCATTGCAACAAAGGCACTACTGAGCATAACTAAAATGATTGTGTTTCTTTTTTTGTTCGATATTCCATTCTCCGACATTTCAATTACATCTCCTTTTATAACATCCCAACGATAGATTTTAATCCTTTTAAGTTAGCAAAGCAAACCATTCGGTTTAAAAATCTAATATTAAAAACAATAACTTTAAAAAAATAATAATGTAAATATGAAGTTGATTGAATGTAATGAGTATAATGAATAGAAACAAAATGCATATATAGAATTAAATTGAATTTAAGATAGAGCAAATAGTGCTATCATCGAGGGTAATTTGGCAGTGACTTTATTTGTTGAATTGAAAATATATTTGTAAATATTAATTATAAAGATATAATTTAGATTAAAATAATAGGGAGATTTTAAAAAGTGTTGGAATTTTTGTAATTTGTTCTTTAAATATATTGGGGGAAGGTGACTATGATGGAAATTGAAGTACAGCATTATCAAAAACAGTGGCCGATTTTATTTGAAATTGAGCAATTAAACATCAAAGCTATTTTAAATGAGGAAGTTATAAAAATTCATCACATTGGGAGTACTGCTGTTGAAAACTTAAAAGCTAAACCTATTATTGATATGTTAGTAGTAGTAACTAATATAGAAAAAATAGATGACTATAATGATAAAGTCCCACTTCTCATGAAATGAGTTAGTGGGACTTATGCATGAGCGGAAGCTCAGGTAAAGATAATCTTATAGGTGTTTAATCGAATTGAGTAATATCAGAAACATATAAAGCGATACGAATGTTTAATGAATGCATGGGATCTTCAATATTCACGCCTATTAAATTGCTACATTTATTAATTCTATATTTAACTGTATTACGGTGAATATATATCTTTTCTGCAGTTTTAGTTATATCACACTGATTGTCCATATAGACTCGCAATGTTTGTTTTAATTCTAAGTCTTTTTTAGTTTTAGGATAACTTAATGGGCCTAAAGTATGTTTTATAAAAGGACGTAATTTCTCTTTTGGTATTAACTGTAAAAGTTCTTTAATATCTTTGGAATGATAATACGAAATGAAGCTTTGTTTATCATTCAGTAATCCATTTTCAAAGGCTTCATTAGCCTCAAAATATGACGAAGATATTTGTGTGAACTCTGTAACTTCATTACCGATACCAAAAGAAATCGTGCCTTCAAAATGATCTCCATAACTATTTTGTATACGTTTAAGATAGTCATAGTAATAGTCGTGACGATTTTGTAATAAAATAGCGAAACGATTCGTACTTGGTATTTTATAAATACTAATATAATCATCAAGATCGGTAAACATATATTGAAGCCAGTGGAATGTTAGTTGATACCTTTCATTAAGGTAATAACTATTCTCTAAGGTATTTGGTGAGTCAATGTCACAAATGATGATTTGATAATAATCAGAATCAAAAATATTATAGCGTTTCAGTAAATCGTTATGCTTTTTAATTGAAAGTGTTTGATCGCTTTGATTATTAACAAGTGCTTCAAAAAAGCGATTAATATCATTTTGTTCGGCTTCTTCAATTTTTGTATTTTTGTATAATGCAAAACTCAATACGCTAACCACTTGCTCAATAGTTAACAAACTGAAGGGATATGACAATTTATTGACTTGTGAAACCATTAAATAATAAGGGAAGTACGTATATCCTAGAACTTTGAAAATGACATGGTCTTTGTTTTCAAACACTTGTTTATTTTTATCATAAACAGTTGATTGTTGGTAATGATTAAGGAAATAACTAATATGTTCATTAGTTAAATGTTTATTTTGATCGTAATGATGGCTTAACGCTTCTGGTGCTTTAAAAGGATCGAAAAGGATGATCGGTACACCAAGTAATTTACTCATTCTTTGAATCATAGTATTAATACTATAACCTTTGATAAGAAGCTGATTTAATTCTTGTTGAATGTGTAATGCGTAGTTTAATTTTCCAGTTTCTGAGTCTGAAATATAAGATGAAATTTGATGTGTAATTTCACCTAAATTCCAACTTTCTGGTATCTCTATTAAGGGGAACCCCAATTTATCTGCAAAGTCTATAACCTCTTTATCTAGCTCATGTAAAAACCTCGAAATTTTTATGCCGAGACCTGCCGTATTAATATCATGCAAATCTTTAATTAACCTTTTTAAATCTTCTTGGTTGTCTTGAAATAATACACCAGTTGTTAAGATAAAAGCATTTTGAGAAGTGAAATGCTTAATATCATTATTTTCAGTAATATCTAAGCTTGAAACTTCTGATGATAAATCTCCGTTTTTGTTAATCAGTTCTAACTCTTTAAACTGAGGAACGGACAAAATTTCGTTAAGTGTAGTCATGTTTTAATCCTCCGTTTCCGTCTTCTTATATAGTGAATCGTACTAATATATTTTACGAATAAATATAGGTTTATTTGTATATTTATTAATGTGGTGGTATATTTATAAACATTCTAAATCCGTATTTAATTTTATAAATCTTATCAAAAATAATGTTATATAAAAATTATTATACACATATTTTGTTCGGAATATATAACTTTCTACTTAATATATGTCATTACTAACAAAGAAAAACGCTTACATACGTAATAAAATGTAAATTAAAGATTAATTAAGATAGTTATTAGTCTATTGAAGCAAAGGAGACAAACAGATGGGAACACAGGGGAATGAAACGGCTTATAATCAGGCTTTATTTGAAAAGCGTGGTTATAATAAAGATATAATGCCTAAGACATCAGCTCAACGAAATAATTCGGCATTCAACTTTTTCACTTTATGGATGGGTGCTGTTCATAATATACCTAACTATACAGCGGTAGGTGGTTTTCTATTAATAGGTCTATCACCATTGCAAGTCATATTTGCCTTGATTTTAAGTTCATTTGTTATTGCACTATTACTCGTTTCAAATGGATATGCTGGTTCTAAATATGGGATACCTTTCGCAATGCAGTTACGTGATACATATGGAGATATTGGCGCTAAATTGCCTGGTGTTTTACGTGGCGTTGTAGCCGGTATCGCATGGTTCGGTTTACAAACATTTGCTGGTTCTCAAGCGTTACTAATTTTACTAAATAAGATTTTTCCAGGATTTGAAAATATTGGAAGTGGCATTTCAATTCTAGGTATTTCGATACCGGGGTTAATTGCATTTTTAATTTTCTGGGCAATTAGTTTTGCGATTGGATTTGGTGGTGGTGATATATTGAATAAATTCACTGCTATTTTAAACCCACTCATTTATATAGTGTTTGGAGGCATGGCAATATGGGGTGTGACTGTTGCTGGCGGTTTCAGCAATATCATGAACTATGAAATATCAACAAAAACAGACGGTATTATATATCCAGCCATTTTGTCATTTATTTTAATCTTTAACTCCTTATTAGGTGTGTGGGCTGGACCAGGTTCAAGTGTTTCTGATTTTACACAAAATGCAAAATCTACTAAAACACAAATTATTGGTCAGGTTTCCGGCATAGTAGTTGCTCATGTTTTATTTGCGATTGCTAGTGTGTTTATTATCATTGGTGGTTCTATTTACTTAGGTCATCAAGAGTGGAATATTTTAACGATTATTAATGAATGGAGTAACTTCTGGGCGATCTTGATATCGACAGGGGTGCTATTAATGACAACCATTTCTACGAATGCGACGAGCAATATTATACCTGCTGCATATCAATTAAGTGCGTTGTTACCTAAATGGATTAATTATAAACGTGGCGTAGTTATTGCTTCTGTATTAAGTGTTGTTATTATGCCATGGAAAATGATGGAAAATGAGGATAGTATCTTTTTATTCTTAAATGCTATTGGTGCAATACTTGGGCCAGTTGCAGGTGTAATGATAGTGCATTTCTACTTAGTATCTAAATGTCGCATTAATATCGATAAATTGTATTTTGATTTACATGATAAAGATATAAAAATACAAAGAGTTAATATTTCTGCTTATATTGCAACGGTAGTAGGTGTGGTCATTTCATTGCTCGGATTCTTACCAGCATTTAAAGTGATTTCTGATTTCTCATGGTTTATTGGATTCTTTATATCCAGTTTAGTTTATATCGTTTTACACCATTCAGTTAAATTATTTTCAAAAAAACAAGAAGGAGTGAACTATAATGAAATATGATTTAATTTTAAAAAATGGCTTAGTCATTTTAGAAGATAGTCAGCAAAATGTAGAGATCGGTGTTAAAGATGGCAAGATTGCCGCTATTGGTCAAGATTTAGGTGAAGCTGAACAAGTTATTGACGCTCAGAACCAAATCGTATCTCCAGGTATGGTAGACGCACATGTGCATATTACTGAACCAGGTGGCGGTTATCGTGATAGCTGGGAAGGTTATGTTACTGGAACGCGAGCAGCAGCCAAAGGTGGCGTAACGTCATTTATTGAAATGCCTTTAAACCAAGTGCCTGCAACAACTGATCAAGCTTCTATCCAAGCGAAATTTGATGCCGGCAAAGGTGAATTGTCAGTTGATGTTGCGAGTTATGGCGGTTTAGTACCATATAATTTAAACGGTGGTATTCAAGAGTTGGATGAAGCGGGTGTCGTAGCGTATAAAGCATTTTTAGCAACATGTGGTGACCGTTCAATAGAAGGTGACTTTGAAAATGTGGATGATTATTCATTATACGAAGGTATGAAGCAAATTGCTAAAACTGGTAAATTACTTTCTATTCATGCAGAAAATGCAACAATCACTGACCGTTTAGGTGAAATTGCTAAGGCTAACGGTGAAACAACTTTAAGTGCATATGTCGATAGCAGACCAGTATTTACGGAAGTTGAGCCAATTCGTAAGATTATCTTATTCGCAAAAGAAACTGGTTGTCGTGTGCATATTGTGCATGTTGCTTGTGAAGAAGGTGTAGATGAAATTATCAAAGCTCAACAAGAAGGTGTAGATATTTCATGTGAAACATGCACACACTATCTTTACTTCTACAAGGAAGAATTAGATGACATTGGCCCAGTCGTAAAATGTTCTCCGCCAATCAGAGAAAAATCACGTTTAGAAGGCATGTGGAAACGCGTGTTAAATGGTGATATTGGATTTGTTACTTCCGATCACTCTCCTTGTACACCCGATTTAAAAGATACAGATAATGCTTTCGAAGCATGGGGAGGTATCGCTGGATTACAAAATAATGTCGATATTTTATTTGATGAAGGTGTTCAAAAACGTAATATGTCATTAAATAAATTTGCAGATATTATTGCTACAGCACCTGCAAAACGTTTTGGATTAGAAGCAAAAGGTAGCATTGCCGTTGGAAAAGATGCAGATTTTGTATTAATCAAACCGAATGCGCCGTATACTCTAACAGCAGAAGATTTAGCATATCGTAATAAGATGAGTCCTTATATTGGTCGTGAAATTGGTGCGCAAGTGACGCAAACTATTTTAAGAGGCGAAGAAATTTATAATCAAGAAACTGGTATTTCAGAAAAACGTATCGGACAATTTATATAATTTTTAATAAAAAGGATGACTTCTACGCAATCATTGGTAGTAGTCATCCTTTTTAGTTTAAGTACGTTTAGTTTCGATATAACTTATGAATTGTTGGTTTGCTGAGTGATTTTAAATCAGTTCGCAGTTAGTGTTTAAGTTGGATTTTGAGGCCATGCGACTATTGAAATAATTGCTTTCATTTTCAGTAGTATTTAACCTATGATAAATTAAAGTGACAGTATTGGATTTTTAAGTTGAATAAATTCTGTATTGATAAGATCTAATCTACTAACGACTAATAGCAACCTAGAAAAGTAAGTGTTTGTTAATATAATACTTGATTGAATTTAATATAAAAATCTAATTCATAATTTATTTAAACTGCAAAAGTGATATGAACAAGGTAATAATAATAGTCGATTTTAAAAATTTTAGGAGGGTAAATATGGATTTCTATTCTAGAGATTTAATAGATACAGATATAGATGACATAAATGAATTACATAATCTAACAGAAGTAACTAAGTACCAAACTTGGAAGACGCAAAGTAATGAGGAAACAAAGCAATTTATTCGTGAAGTTATAAATCAAGATTCGAATGTAGTTTATAATGTTTTAGTTAATCCTGATACTGATAAAGTTATTGGGACGATACAATTAGTTATAGATGAAGTGAATAAAAGTGCCGAAATTGAATTTATTATCCATCCGAATTATTGGAACAATGGTATCGCAACAAATATAGCAAAAACCATTATAAAATATGCTTTTAAAGTGCTGAAATTAAACAGAGTAGCGGCATCTATTGATTCAAACAATACAGCAGCAAGAATGGTGTTACAAAATTTAGAAATGAAGCTAGAAGGCGTCTTAAGAGAAAATAGACTAGTAGACGGTGAATATAGGGATACATTAAGTTATGCTATTTTGAGAAGTGAATACTAACTATAAAGAGCCACTTCTTAATTTCTTAAGTTAGTGGCTCTTACACCTAAGTACATACTCAGGTGTCCAATTTTGGAAATCAGTGGAACTTATGCATGAGCGTAAGCTCAGGTAAACATTAAACTCTTTCGAATGTCAGGGCACGGCAACGAAAGCTTTTTAAATAAATTATATTTCTGTATCCTGCGCTTATTGTTTTTAGATGCTTGAGCCTTGCATCGGCAAATGTGAAGTTTGGTCATAGTTGATAATAGTATAATGACCATCAGCAATTTTTAGCGTGCTCATACTGCCGTTTGTAAGTTTTGTGATACCGGTGCCCAAATTGCCATTTGAGTAATGATGAAATATTGCATTGATAAAAGCTCCGTGAGAAATAATTAATATGTTTTTATCTTTGTAAGTATTATTAACTAAATCTATACCTTTTAAGAAGCGGTCTTTGATTACCGCTTCTTTTTCTTTGTTTGGATAGATGAGTGAAGGGAATTTTGCACTGCGTTCTTCTGGAGTTAAACCTTCAGCATCTCCAAAAGAAACTTCGATAAATGCTTCGTTCTCTATTAACGGAATATTTAAGTAATGTTGAATCCATTGTGCAGTTGTTTTAACCCTTGATAATGGGCTTGTAAGAATAACATCCCAGTGTGATTCCTTTAAATATTGGCCACATGCTTTGGCTTGTTCGATACCTTTGTCATTTAAAGGGGTATTTGTAAGTCCTTGTAATCTCCCAGCAGTATTCCAATCAGTTTCCCCATGTCTGATAAAACATATCTTCGTCATTATAATCAACCTCTGTCATTGTATTATCTTTAAAAGTATTTTGAAGCTAAAATTTTAATTTTAACATGTAAAGTTTTTCATAAAATATAGTGCGTAAAAAAGTGAGAAACCTACTTTGTATAATAGGATGCTCACTTTAGTTGTTAATTATATTATTATTTTAGAGAAAATCAAAGCAAGCAACATTTTACAAAAGGTGTATTAATCTTCTAATGTTGTTTCTAATTTGGCTAACTCAATCGTTGTATCTATATAAACTTGAATACCTTTGGCGATTTGTTGCTCAGTGACAGATTCTTCTGGTGAATGGCTAATGCCTTTTTTACAAGGAATGAAAATCATACTCGTGGGACAAATAAGTGCGAAATTCATCGCATCATGGCCTGCACCACTATACATATAACGGAAACTATAGTCGGACTGAAGACAACTCAGTTCAGTGATCTGAGCCATTTTATGATTGAAACTTTGTGGCTTGTCTTGCCCTAAGTCTTCTAAATGATATGCTGTTTTGCGTTTTTGAGTAATAGCTTGAATTTGTTGTTGTATTTCTGTAACAACTTGTTCACGTACTGCCAGATCTTTTCCTCGAATATCAATAAGTAAAGTGACTTCTCCTGGAATTGCATTCATCGTATTTGGATATACATTTGCGTAACCAACTGTCGTAACAATGCCCTGATCATGATAAGTTTGGCCTATAGATTCAATACTTAAAATGATTTCTGACGATGTAGTAAGTGCATCAATTCTCATAGGCATAGGGGTAGAACCAGAATGACTCGTGACACCTTGGATATTTAACTTGAAACGGTGAGGGGCAGCAATATCTGTGACAATACCAATATCTTTGTTGTTCTTTTCAAGTATTGGACCTTGTTCAATGTGTAGCTCTAAGAAAGCTTTAATTTGGTTGCGTTCAAATAATGCAGCCTTGCCGTGCATGTCTTGAGATAAGGGTTCGACGACATCATAAAGTATATTGCCTTCATTATCTTTAATATGTTTCATGTCTGATTTAGTCATCTTACCTGTTAGGTATTTGCTTCCTAATGTAGCCTCGTTAAATCTTGTTGACTCCTCACAGGCAAAAGCAATGACGATGATAGGGTGATCAGTTTCTATTTGATGTGTATTTAAATGTTCAATAACCTCTAATGCCCCTAGTACGCCCAGTAAACCGTCATATTGGCCGCCGTCTTTCACAGTATCGATGTGAGAACCTAAAACTACAGGTTTCAAAGAAGGGTCTTTACCTTCTCTACGTGCAATGACATTTCCGAAGAAATCAAAATATACATCTAAGCCAGCTTTTTGACACAACATAGAAAACTTTAATGCAGCTAACCTCTCTGGATGTGTAAAGGCGATACGATTAATGCCACCATTTTGTTCATTTCGAGCAAAGTTATTAAACGTTTGAAAATTATCTAAAACATTTTGTAAATTCACTATAAACATTCTCCTTCAATTAAATGAGTTGGTTTAAAAAATGTACGGTCTTCTTATATAAATCAATGCTAGTTTCATTTACTGTTCTATCAAAGTCATGTTGGTTATCATCTAAAGTTTCTATATGACAATTTTTCACGTTTTGATAGATATATTCACTTTCGCTATATGGGACATCTGGATCATTGATACAATGGACAATGAACGTTGGTGGAAAGTGATTGAGTTGTTGAGCTGAAATATTATAATCACTTTGCGTTGAGGTCTGAATACCTAAATAATCTAGCCATTTAGCTTCTCCACGTGCATGTATATAAATAGGATATCTGGCTTGCATAGGTCCAGATGTTAACGGTTGCTGTTGAATCAATTGATTAAGTATCTCAGGAGTAATTTTAGATGATAGTGTTTGGTACTGTGAATTTGGTCTTAAAAATGATGGTACATGTACACGGCAATAACCATAAAAATCAACAATGCCATCGACCTGACGATGTGTTGAGACAATCATTGCTAAAAAAGCACCTGCAGAACGACCGAATGTAAATAAAGGTAGTGATGGATAGCGTTGTTTAATTGCATCATATTGTAGTAAAGCATCACTAATGATTGTGTTTATATTACTTTCAGGTGCGAGACGGTAAGAAGCTAGGACGAGGTGAAAGTCTTGTGTTAATAAATCTATGTAATTCTGTGAAAGATCGTCAGGGCTTCCAAAGATTAATCCGCCACCATGAAAGTACGTTATAACGCCTTTTGCGTGTTTGTTTTTTGCTTCAATAACTGTGAAAGGTAAGGTGAATCCATCTTCAGTCATAATTTTAGAATGATATTGAGACAAACCTATCATCCTCCTATATATAAAATTTGCTAACTATAGTATCTCAAAGAAATGTTTAGAAGTATTTGTATAAATCGAATAAAAGTCTTAACCATTATTGTTAGAAATGTGAATGATAACTAAAATGTAAACGCTTATAATTGGTTGTGAAATGAAAAAGGAGTTGAATTTAATGGACATACGATCTTCTTTTGAATCTTTAGATAAAAAATTCACCGGTTTTGGTGGATTAAACGGTGGCGGTATTACGCGCTTACTATATTCAGATGAGTGGTCAAATGCTGTACATGAATTAAAACATACATTAGAAAAAGAAGGGTTTAAAGCTAGCTTTGATAGTGTCGGTAATTTAAAAGGACGTATTGAAGGTAGCAAATACCCCGAAGAGACAATTATGTCAGGATCACATATTGATACCGTTGTTGAAGGCGGTCATTTAGATGGTCAGTTTGGTGTATTAGCAGCATTAGTTGCAATGCAATCATTGAAAGCTGAGCATGGTCAACCAATACGTTCACTTGAAGTCTTGGCATTAGCCGAAGAAGAAGGTAGCCGTTTCCCATATGCGTTTTGGGGAAGCAAAAATTTCTTTAACTTAGCGAAACGTGAAGACGTGAATGATATTGCTGATGGCGAGGGGATTAATTTTAAAGCAGCGATGAACAACGCTGGTTTTGATTATCGCAGTGAAGATAATGATTATAGCTATATTAAGTCATTTATTGAAGTACATATCGAACAAGGCAAAGTATTAGAGACTGAGAAGAAAGCAATCGGCGTCGTCAATGGTATTGTTGGACAAAAACGTTACACAATTAACTTGAAAGGCGAAGCAAACCATGCGGGAACAACACCGATGGGATTAAGAAGAGATGCAGTAGTTGCTTTCAGTAAAATCGCCACAGAGCTAACTGATAAAGCAAGAGCGATTGGTGATCCACTAGTTATTACTTTTGGTCGTGTTGATCCAGTGCCAAACACAGTCAACGTAGTGCCAGGTGAGGTGACTTTTTCAATTGATTGTAGACATATCAATCAAGAAGAGTTAAATGATTTTGCGAAAACGATAGATGATTGCGTCAAAACGGTATCGAAACAAGAAGGTGTCGAATACGACATTAACTTGTGGATGGACGAAGCGCCAACCATGATGGATGAAAGCTTAGTCAAAGTAGTAGAACAAGCTGCTGAACAAGTAGTTGGTTCTAATGACAGTAAGATGATGCCATCGGGTGCAGGACATGATTCTCAAATCTTTGCTAAATACATACCGACCGCAATGTTGTTTGTCCCATCTATTAATGGTGTGAGTCATAATGTTACAGAAGAAACCAATATTGAAGATTTAGTTAAAGGTATAGAGGTGCTTAAACAAGTATTGTATCAACTTGCTTATAAAGAATAAGGATTAAAACAGTTAAATAATAATTGTTCAGAAATTTTTAACGAAAAAATAATAATTCCAAATAGAGAAAAGGAGTAATGTTTTTATGGGTTATTTAAACCACAATCAAGGTTATAGAGAAGGCTTATTAGAAACACGTTCAGTAATTAAAAAGGATAATTATGCAGTAATTACGCCAGATGGCTTGGTTAATAATGTAGTACCAGGTTTCGAAGACTGTGATGTAACAATCATGGGAACTCCAAGATTAGGTGCTCGTTTTGTTGATTATTTAGTTACTTTGAAAAATCAAGGCGGCAACAAACAAGGCTTTGGAGGTAACGGTGTACAAACATTTATCTATGTTGAATACGGTAATATTAATGCGTACGCAGATGATAAGAAGTATGAGTTAAGTGCAGGCGGTTATTTATATGTTCCAGCTCATCAAGTTATGACATTTGAAAATAGTAACCAAAATAATGATAGTAGAGTATTTTTATACAAAAAACGTTACCAACCATTAGAAGGATATACACCAGAAGTAGTTACTGGAAACGTTAATGACATGGAGCAAGAACCGTATGAAGGTATGGAAGAAGTTAAAATCTTAGACCTTTTACCAAAAGAACTTGCATATGATATGAATATTCATATTTTATCATTTAAACCTGGTGCATCTCATGGCTATATCGAAACACATGTACAAGAACACGGTGCTTATATCTTAAGTGGACGTGGCATGTACAACTTAGATAATGAATGGATGCCAGTTGATAAAGGAGATTATATCTTTATGGGTGCCTATGCGCCTCAAGCGACATATGCAGTAGGTTTAGACGAACCATTTGCATACATCTATTCAAAAGATGCTAATAGAGATATTGAAATTTAAGGAAGGTTGTTAACGATGGAAGAAGAGACGTTAGTATACGTTGAAAGAGATAAATTACGTGAACTGTTCAAGAGAAAATTGACGCAAGCTGGTCTTCCTGAAGTACAAGCAGACAAAACGGCTGACCTTATGATATTTGCTGATGAGCGTGGCATCCACTCTCATGGGTCCGTGCGCATGCAATATTATGCAGAACGTATTTCAAAGCAAGGTTATAATTTAGAACCGAGTTTAGAATTTACGCAAAATGGACCTTCAGCTGGAACTTATTTTGGAGATAATGCAGTAGGACATTATGTTGCGTATCAGGCAATGGAAGAAGCTATCACCATGGCTGAGAATAGTGGTATTGGTATGGTAGGTGTCAAAGAAATGGGGCATAGTGGCGCTATTGGCTATTTTGCAGAACAAGCTGCAAAACGAGGAATGGTAGCTATTACAGTATGTCAATCAGATCCAATGGTTGTACCATACGGTGGTACGAAGCCTTACTTTGGTACGAATCCTATTGCATTTGCTGCACCACGACAATCGGGAGAACCTATTTTGTTCGATATGGCAACAACAGTGCAAGCATGGGGAAAAATATTGGATGCGCGTTCCAAACATAAATCAATCCCAGATACATGGGCGGTGGACAATCAAGGAGAACCGACAACCGACCAATTCGAAGTGGCGGCATTATTACCAGTTGCAGGACCTAAGGGATACGGACTAATGATGATGGTTGATATCTTAGCAGGTAGCCTCCTAGGATTGCCATTTGGTCAACATGTCACTTCAATGTATAAGGATTTAAGCCAGTACCGTAAATTAGGGCAGTTTCATATTGTAATAAATCCGGCTTATTTTGGAGATAAAACATTATTTTTAGAAAAAGTCTCTGAAATGGTTGATGAGTTACATGACATAAAACCAGCACAAGGATTTGAACAAGTCTACTATCCTGGAGAAATTCAGGAAACAGTCAAACATCGTTATGCTAAAAGTGGTATTCCAGTCGCTGAAAGTATTTATGACTATTTAGTATCAGAGCAACTGTATTAAATAAAACTAAAGGAAGTGAAATGGGAACGTTATGAAATGTATGAGGGCATACATTTAAAGACTAAGCTTACTCTCCCAAGTAGCTTCCTTTTTAATGCAATAAATAGACTAAACGTAGATAAAACTTAGTGGAATTGACTATAAAGTGAGGAGGTTTTCGTATGCGTGTATCTAAAGAACAATTACTTGAACTCATGAAAAATAAATTGGTGAAAGCTGGATTAAACGAAAGTGCGGCAGAAGATGTTGCCGATGTATTGACGTTTGCAGATCACAGAGGTATCCATTCTCATGGTGCTGTCAGAGTTGAGTATTATGCAGAACGTATTGCCAAAGGGGGCATAACAGCTAATCCAAACTATCAATTTGAACAAACAGGACCTTCAGCTGCAGTCTTTGAAGGAGATAATGGCCCTGGTCACCAAGCTGCGAAACAAGCAATGGAAAAGGCTATTGCAATGGCTAAAGAGAGTGGTGTTGCAGTTGTTGGTATGAAGCACATTTCTCATAGTGGGGCACTTGGTTATTTTGTCGAAATGGCTGCAAAAGAGAATATGGTTGGTATTAGTATGTGTCAATCAGATCCAATGGTAGTGCCATTTGGTGGTACAGAACCTTATTTTGGAACTAATCCGATTGCATTTAGTGCGCCATCGAATGACGACCGTATTATTACATTTGATATGGCAACAACAGTGCAAGCGTGGGGGAAAGTGCTCGATGCGAGAGCGAAACATTTATCTATTCCAGATACATGGGCAGTCGACGCACAAGGTGAGCCGACAACTGATGCTAGAGATGTACATGCACTCGTTCCAGTAGCTGGTCCTAAAGGTTATGGCTTAATGATGATGGTCGATATCCTATCCGGTAGTTTATTAGGTGTGCCTCATGGTGTACACGTATCATCAATGTATAAAGATTTAACTAAAGGACGAGATTTAGGCCAATTGCATATTGTGATAAATCCGGAATTTTTCACTGATTTAGAACTGTTTAAGACACGTATTTCAACTATGTTAGATGAGCTTAAAGCACAGCCTGCTGCAGAAGGATATGGTGAAATTTTCTATCCTGGTGAACGTGGCCGTATGCGCAGTGAGAAATATGATGAAAATGGTATAGAAATTGTTGATGACATCTATGAATATTTAGTTTCGGATGATGTACATTATGATCGCTACCACGGAAAAAATAGATTCGCAGAATAATAATGGAGGCATAAGATGTTATACACAATAATTAAAGAAAATACGTATCAAGACTCAATTGTATTAATGCTACTATCAAATAAATTATCTGCTATTGAAGGTGTTAATAAAGTATCTATTATGATGGGAACACCTGCTAATAAAGATATATTTAAATCATCTGGCTTAGGTACACCTGAGTTAGAAGAAGCGAAACCAAACGACATTGTCATCGTTGTGGATACTGATGATAAAGATAAGGTTGAAGAAGTAGATCAAGAAGTAGAAGTAGAATTAAAAGGTAAAAATGAAAGTGACGATAAATCACAAAAACAAGATGAAGCTTCAAACTGGAAGCGCGCTTTAGAATTAGCTAATAATCCTAATCTTGCGTTAATCTCTATTCCTGGACAATATGCAGCTATGGAAGCAGAAAATGCTTTGAGCCACAATTTAAATGTCTTTATGTTCAGTGACAATGTTGCTAAAGAAGATGAAGTACGTCTGAAAAAACTTGCCCATGATAAAGGATTACTAGTTATGGGACCAGACTGTGGTACGGGGATTATTCATGGTTTACCACTCGCGTTTACTAATACAGTCAACCAAGGTGATATTGGTGTCGTAGGTGCATCAGGTACAGGTATTCAAGAAGTTACAACGATTATCGATAGAGAGGGTAAAGGTGTAACGAATGCATTAGGTACAGGCGGACGTGATCTATCAACTGAAGTTGGTGCAATTACAATGTTAGATAGTATAAAAGCTTTAAATTCAGATCCAAAAGTTAAAGTAATTACTGTTATTTCTAAGCCGCCAGCTAAAGAAGTAGAAGAAAAAGTGTTGAATCTATTACGCAACATTGATAAACCAGTCGTTACTTTATTCTTAGGTTCAAAACCTACGTATACTGAAGAAAATATTTATCATGCGTATACATTAGAAGAGGCTGCTCGTATTTCTGTTCAACTTTCAAATGATGAAACGCCACAATTCAAACCACATGTGAAAGAGAATATTTCGGTGACTTTAAATGCACAACAAAACGGTATCAAAGGTTATTACTCTGGAGGTACTTTAGCATCCGAAGCAGCAATGTTAGTTAAAGATACATTAGGTGATGATTCAACAGATGCAACGCCAGAAGGTTACTCATACAAAGGCGGAAATCATGAAATTATTGATCTAGGTGATGATATCTATACTCAAGGTAGACCACACCCAATGATTGATCCATCAAAACGTATTGAAATGTTAGAAACATCATCAGCTGATCCATCAACTGCAGTTATTATGTTAGATAATGTCATTGGTTATGGTAGTCATGATGATATGGCAAATGAATTAGCGCCAACAATTAAGAACATTCTTCAAAAAGTAAAAGAAGAGGGACGCTCTTTAGCAGTATTAGCAACTGTAGTTGGAACAGAGCATGATCATCAAGATTATCATGCACAAATCAACACTTTAGAAGCAGCTGGAGCTGTAGTATGTGAAACAAATGACCAAATGGTACGTACAGCGTTAAACATTATTGGTAGTAATGTGAAGCAACCAAACCGTGAAATAAAATCTTTTGAAGTAGAGCAAGTAGATTTAACTGTCGATGAGAAAGTGATGAATTTAATCAATATGACACCTAGTGTAATTAATATTGGACTACAAAGTTTTACATCAGCTATTCAAGATGGTGGCGCAGAAGTTGTACAGTTTAACTGGCGTCCAATTGCTGGCGGAGACGAAAAACTAATGAAAGTACTTCAATATTTAAATAATTTCGAAGGAGAGACGGTATAACATGGGTTACAAAACAATAGATGAAGCAAACCAAGCAGTTATAGATAAAATGATTGCTGCAGCACCGTTTTTAGTAGATGTAGTACCAGCGAAATCAAAAATTCCTGAATTAACAGACCGTGTCCTGTTACATGCGGGACCACCGATTAAATATGAAAATATGACAGATCCAATGCAAGGGTCATGTGTAGGCGCTATCTTGTTTGAAGGATGGGCGAACAATGAAGAAGATGCACGTGCATTACTAGAAAACGAAAAAATCACATTTATTCCATGTCATCATGTTAAAGCTGTTGGACCAATGGGTGGTATTACCTCAGCAAATATGCCGGTCTTAGTTGTAGAAAATAGAGAAACTGGTAATGAAGCATATTGCCAAATGAATGAAGGTATCGGCGCAGTCTTACGTTTTGGTGCTTATAACGAAACAGTAGTGAATCGTTTGCACTGGATGAAAGATGTCTTAGGTCCTGTACTTAGTAAAGCTTTAAAACAAATGAAAGATGGCTTAAACGTCAATGTGTTAATTGCGAAAGCTATTGCGATGGGTGATGAATTCCACCAACGTAATATAGCTGCATCATTAGCATTTCTAAAAGAAGTAACGCCAATTATCGCTGCATTAGATGATGTAGAACAAGAAAAACGTACAGAAGTACTTCAATTTTTAGCTGATACAGACCAGTTCTTCTTAAATATAGCGATGGCAACAGGTAAAGCAATGATGGATGCTGCACGTACAATAGAACACGGTACAGTTGTTACTGCATTATGTCGTAATGGTGAAAACTTTGGTGTGCGCATCGCTGGTATGGGCGACGAATGGTTTACTGCACCGGTAAATACGCCTCAAGGTTTATATTTCACAGGTTACTCTGCAGACGATGCTAATACGGATATTGGTGACTCTGCTATTACTGAAACTATTGGTGTCGGTGGTATGGCAATGATTGCTGCACCTGCAGTAACAAGATTTGTAGGTACAGGTGGATTTGATGATGCATTAGAAATCAGCAACGAAATGACTGAAATTTGTATCGGTGAAAATCCTAACTTTGCAATCCCTACATGGAACTTTAGAGGTGCATGCTTAGGTATAGATGCGCGTAAAGTAGTAGAAACAGGAATCACTCCTGTAATTAATACAGGTATTGCACATAAAATTGCGGGTTATGGTCAAATTGGTGCTGGAACAGTACATCCACCAATTGAATGTTTTGAAAAAGCAATTACGGCATATGCAGAAAAATTAGGATTTAAAGCGTGATTCTTCATGTGCGTTCAATAGGGCCAATTGCCCAGGAAATACTTAAACAACAACAAGGTTTTTATGTGCATAGTATTTTTGAAAAAGGCTTCAACATCATCAATGATGATCAAAAACTTATTTTTATAGGTAGTGACGAAAATGGTACGTTTCCATTTGGCGTTACTGTAGACCATCAAACTAAAAAACAACTGTTAGAAAACATCGCTGTGAAGCAACCTATAAAAGTAACTGCAAATGCAATGTTTATTAACGATAATTGTCAATTGGTTTGGCGTAATCAAGCGATACATGCGAGTAGCGTTGAGTTGAATTCAAATTCATTATTATGGTCAAAGTTGCATGAAAATATCACAACATATGACTTTTCAGAGTATAACAATGGAGATTTTTCTTATTTGAAAATGCAGTCCATCATGGAGACTTTGAAACAAGAAGATGATAAGGCAGTTGAATCTTCATTACGTTATTTGATAGGAAGAGGACAAGGTTTAACTCCTTCAGGTGATGATATCTTAACAGGTATGCTATTTGTGCATTTCATAAATCCTTTTATATTTGATAGGAATTTAGAGGTTTTACAGAAGCTTATTCAAGAACAGTTAACAACAATAGTTGCTACAGCCTTTTTGGATAGTGCGTTAAAGAAATTGTTTAGTTCGAAAATATTAGTGTTGCAACAACAACCAACGGTGTACCACATGAACCAACTGTTAGAAGTGGGATCATCATCTGGAAAAGATACATTGTATGGGATATTTATAGCAACAACTTTAAGGAGTGGAGCGTATGAGTAAGCGTGTAGTATTAGCTTTAGGTGGGAATGCAATTCTTCAACCAAAGCAAGAAGCGTCATACGAAAATCAATATAATAATGTGTATTCAGCTACACGAAAAATGGCTGAATTAAAAGCACAAGGACACAATATTGTAGTTACGCATGGTAATGGTCCTCAAGTAGGGAACATTATTGCACAAAATGAAGCGGCTAAAGACATTGTCGAGCCTTTACCAATTAATGCTTGTAATGCGGAATCACAAGGCTTTATAGGATATATGATGGAAGAATCATTAAAAAATCATTTGAAATCTTTAAATATCGACAGTAATGTAGTAACGTTATTGACAATGGTAGAAGTAGATAAAGATGACCCTGCGTTTAATAATCCAACTAAACCTATTGGTGTATTCTTTGATGAAATAGAAGCACAACGTTTAGAAGAAACGCACGGTTTCGTAATGGTAGAAGACGCAGGTAGAGGATACCGTCGCGTCGTTCCTTCACCGGAACCATTAGTTATTCATGGTGTGGATCAAATCAAGTCACTTATTGACCAAGCAGTCGTTATTTCTTCAGGTGGTGGCGGTATTCCGGTCTATAAAGATGACAATGGTAATATTCAAGGTGTAGAAGCAGTAATTGATAAAGACCGTTCAGGTTTAAAACTAGCAGAACAAGTTGATGCAGATGCATTTGTGATGTTAACTGACGTTTCAAACGTATGTGTTAACTTTGGAAAACCAAACGAAGAAAAACTAAAAACGATTTCTGTTGAACAAGCGAAGCAATATGTTGCTGAAGGACAATTCCCAGCAGGCAGTATGTTACCTAAGATAGAAGCAGCAATTCAGTTTGCTGAAATGGGTAAAGAGGCCATTATTTGCTCATTAGATGATGCGATAGACGCTTTAGCAGGTAAAGCTGGCACTCGTATTTTACTTGAACCATCAACAGAAGCGGTAAATTAATCGTAAAAAGTAATATGAACAAAGTGATACTGCTTTGATTGAAGTGCATGATAAACATTACAAAACACTGATTGTTCATTGTATTTTTATTATAATTTTTTTAATCAGCAAGTTGTTTTGTGGGGCGGGAATGGTAATCTAAATTGAAATGTTAGATTACTGTCCCGCTTCATCATTATATAATTATAAAAAAGAGATTTAAGAAAGGTGGTATAAGATGACTGACCTATATCGCATCAATAAAGTTAATAATAATTGGGGCGTAATACTTGCGATTGTTTTTATTGCTTCTACATTACGTGCGCCATTAACGTCGGTCGGTCCTGTAGTTGATGAAATTAAACAAGTTATGGAAATTAATAACAGTGTTGCAGGCATCTTGACTACGATACCGCTGATTATTTTTGCAATTGTTTCGCCATTCGTTTCAAAAGTAACAGCTCGATTAACGATGTCTCGTACAATATTGTATTCTACGATGCTACTCATTGTTGCACTATATTTACGTATTGCAGGAGATTTCACTTTGTTCTTAATCGGCACGGTCATTCTTGGAATTGCTATTGCATTCGGCAACGTGGTGTTACCAAGTTATGTTAAATGGTATTTCCCGATGCAAATTGGTCTAGCTACTGGTATTTATAGTGGAACAATGAATTTTACCGCTGGCTTAGGTGGTGGTTTAAGCTTTCCACTGTCAGAAATAACACCATTAGGTTTTAGATTGTCATTATCATTTTGGATTCTTTTTGCGATTATTGCAATCATATTGTGGATACCTAAAGCACGAAAAGGTGTGCAATTAGAGAAGGCAACGGCGATAGCGGAGCAACAAGATAGACCTAAAAAGGTCACTATCACGAAATCTAAACTGGCGTGGATGGTTGCCTTGACGATGGGCTTCCAATCGATGGTATTTTATACCGTAGTGGCTTGGGTGCCATCAATTCTTGTAGATAGAGGATTGGATCCTTCTACGGCAGGATATTTGTTAATGCTCAATCAATTTTCACAAGTGCCAATGACCTTTACATTCCCAATCATCGCATCTAAATTGAAAGACCAACGCATATTAGTCGTGATTATTACGGCGTTATTCTTGGTAGGATTTAGCCTATTCTTTACACAATCATTAGTGCTACTGATTATTGGTATTATCATTGCAGGATTAGCGATGGGTGCTTGTTTCAGTTTATGTATGACTTTCTTCTCAATTCGAGCGCGTACAAGTGATGGTAGTATTTCATTATCTGGTTTTGGTCAATCTGTTGGCTATTTAATTGCTGCTGTTGGGCCATTCTTGATTGGTTATCTTCATGATGCTACGGAAAGTTGGGATTCAGGTATTATTGCCTTGATTGTGATGTCAGTATTATTCTTTGTTTTTGGTTATCCAGCTGCTAAAAATAAAGTTGTAGAAGATCACTAATAAGTATTAGTGATGTGATATTTATCTAACACTATTTTCCGCTGTCATCTTGGTTCATTTAAGTAGTTAATGACTGCATAATAAAAAGAGAGACTTAGCCATTAATCAATGGCTAAGTCTCTCTTTTTGGTTTTCTTTATGCGTAATAAGCTAATAGTGTATCGATAGCTTTTTCTGGATTTAAATTTTGTACGCCTTGATGTGCTAGGTAAAGTGAAAATATAGATAAGAATGTTAAGATATTTTGTTTTTCAATAGCATAACCCATGATACCTATTCTCCAAATTTTACCTTGTAGTTCACCGAAGGATCCTGCAATTTCAATGCCATAATTTTTTAGTAAGCCTTCTCTAAATTTACTATCATCCGCACCATCTGGAATGTTAACACAGATGACCATTTTCATTTCATTTGTCTCATCACCAAATATTTCTAAACCTAAAGCTTTCAATGCTTGTTTCAAGCCTTCTTGGTGATATGCATGACGTTCAGCACGGGATTCAATACCTTCAGTCAATGCTATTTTTAGACCAGTATATAGCGCGTAAATTGACGTTGTTGATTCTGTGTGATGGTTTAATCGCTTAGGACTCCAATAATCTTGTAATTGTGTTAAATCGAGATAATTACTGCGTATAAAGTAATCTTGTTCTGTACTTTCATTTGAACGGATACCAAGTTCTACGCGTTTACGTTTATTGATTTCTTCACTAAATCTGTCGTTAAATGTGATAGGTGTAATGCCTGAAGGTATAGATAAACATTTTTGTGCACCACCGATGACGGCATCTAGTTCCCACTCATCTACCGGAATGACCATACCTTGATATGTAGCTACTGCATCAACTACTGAATAAATACCGCGTTCTTTACAAGCACGACCTAGTTGATCAATCGGTTGTAAGCGACCAGTAGAAGTTTCACCATGTACAATAGCGAGTACTTTTGGTTTTACAGTATCTAAAGCTTCAATGATTTCTGCTTGTTCAAAAACTTCACCCATTGGCTTTTGAATATTATGTACGACACCGCCTGCACGTTTTACTAATTCAGTAAACAAGTAACCGAATCTACCAATGATTGGGACAAGTACGGTATCACCAGGTTTGACGATACTAGCGATAACGGCTTCTAAACCTGCACGGCTTGTTCCATCGATAGGAAATGACCATTGATTGTCTGTTAAAAAGGATTTTCTAATGAGTTCCATCGTTTTATTCATTATGTCTACAAATTCATAATCAAATTGACCTAAAATTGAATTAGACATTGCTTGAGAGACACGAGGATCTACACTTACGGGGCCAGGGGTCATAATTAATCTTTTGTTTATTTTCAAATCATCCATATTATTAACCTCATTTTCTATAAATTATGTCAGTATATACTATACTCTAATAAATAACATAGTGAATCGTCAAAAATGATGAAAAATAATTTATTATTTGTGAGAATATTACAAAAATTGAGTGTTTATGAATGATTTTATAATAAAAATCCATATTTGATAAAGTTAATCATTTTCTTCAATTGCTTGATGAATGGCTTCGGCGAATGCATACATATTAATACTCCAATTGGCTTCATTAGAGCGAGAATTCATGGATAAATTTTGATTATTAAAAAAGGACTGTCTTAGCGCATAAGTTAATTCTAATTGAACACCTGCACCTTTAGCATTTTTATTGGCTATATTTTGACTAGATGCTCCTTCTAAGTAGGAAGGTGATTCTAAAACATTGAAGCCTTTTGTTTGTAATGCATTTTCTATAGACGTTTTAAGATGCTCATCTTTACCGCCAATATAAACGGCTGCTTCGCTACCGCTTGCGCCATGTATCATTACAGAATTTGAAACAGCTTGTTGCATGTCTTCTACAACAGGTTCATCAAAGTTTGTTGATGTGACATGTAATTCGGCATTGTTTAATGTGCGAATACCTTGGAATGTATAATAATTATAATTACCTAGAGCAGCAGTTAATGTGGATAATTCTGTCGTACCAGCTTCAATGTTGCCACCATGTATAGCGGCAATTAATGTGTTACTTTGATTATTATGATATGATAGTTGCCAATCTACACCAGATTCAGTATCATCCATAAGTTCTGACATAGAGCCATATAAATCGGCTGCATAAACGTTAGAAGAAGGTGAAATAGTGATAAAAATGATGGTTGCAAACAAGCATAGTGCTATCGCTCGAATGCATTTGAAATAGGATGTGGCAGTTGCTTTTAAAAAGTACATAATAAACTCCTATACGTATTAAAAATATTTTATAAATATAATATTATCATATAATTTGTTAAGTTATAAAAAAATATATGATTTTATTTGAAGGTTATGTTGCGAGGGGATTAAAAGCGTTGTACAATGAATTTTCATGCCTTAGGGCATGTTAATTAAGAGGCAGGTCTGTAACATGTCCTTTGGCATGTATGCAGACTCCTCTTAGTTGGCGAGCTACTTTTCCAAGTAGCTCGTTTTTTTTATGATCGATGTATGTTACAATGCTTATCCTGCCTCTCAAAAAAACACGGAGGTGTTAAAACAATGATAAATATTATATCGGCTATAGGTTCTTTAGGTACTTTTATCATGGCACTCTTTTACTTTGTGTCAGTCAGCGTGCAACTTTATCAAATGAAGATCAGCTTTTTACCAGCACTTGGTTTTAATCAAATATTGATTACACGAGACAAAAATGAACTGCAGTTGAAAAATGTAGGTATCGAAAGTCAGTCCGAACAAGATTATTTAAAGTTATATAATCTTGGTGGTGGTGCTGCGAAGAATATAAAAATCGAAATTTATATTGGCGAACAAGAAGTGTTACAAACAAAATATGTAAATATTCTACCTAGTAAAGAAGGATATTTATTGCCAATAAATAAAGATGTATTTTCTGAAATTGAAAGTACCATCCAAAATAATGGCTATGAATCTGATTTAAACGTTAAGTTGTCATATCAACATAATGTTAGTAGAAAAACACAAGAGTTATATTTAAACGGTAAAATAGATAGCTTTAATGCGTATGATGAAAAAGCAATCTATGAATTACAATTTTTTAATATGACGCAGTAACACTAAATTAAGAGAAGTATGTAAATAAATATTTAAATGTAAACTCCCTTTAATACAACGACATGACAATATGTCGTATTAAAGGGAGTTTGTGTTTTAGTGAAAAATATAGGTGCTTAAACGGATTACTTTGAGAGATGAGTAAATTTCAATTACAATACAGTAGGAAACTAAAACTTGGAGTGACAATAGATGATAAACATAAAGGCACCAAATCCAATATTTTTGGAACAGCATGAAGCAGAAAAAGCTATATTATTACTACATTCATTTACAGGCACGGTTCGAGATGTAAAGTTATTAGCCACAAAATTAAACAAAGCTGGATTTACATGTTATGTGCCACCATATAAAGGTCATGGTCTGATGTTAGATACATTGATGGATTATGATGTAGATGACTGGTTGAATGATGCGATTGAGGGTTATCAATTTTTACAAGATAAAGGTTATTCAAAAATAAATGTCTGTGGGGTATCATTAGGTGGTATATTATCATTGAAATTGGCAGAACAGCATGACATTAATGCTATAGCTATTATGTCAACGCCATACAGAAAGAGTGATGCTGGGCTAACAGGAAGACTTAAAGATTATGGTCAACGTATAGGTAACTTGTTAAATCTAGATCAAGTAGAAATTGATACTCAATTAAAACAAATTCCTAACTATGGCCCAGAACTCCAAAAATTTCAATTATTAGTTGAAAATGTCATGTCAAATTTAGACCGTATCACGGCTCCGATTGCTATTAAGTATGGTGAACGGGATGATGCGTCATATAAAACGAGCGCCGACTATATCTATAATCAAATTCAACATGAACATAAAGAAGTTCAAGGGTATAAGATGTCTAAGCATTTGATGACACATGGTGAAGGTCACCTTGAAGTTGAACAAGATATTATTGCATTTTTTGAAGACTATTAATAATATAATCCAACATTAACTAGCGTAAGAAGATAGTTGGAATTCAATGATTTTTGTTAAAACATAGCGCTATAATATATGGTTCCTTCTATGCTTGAATTTATTCACTTTCTAATATTTTGAACTTCTCTGCTAATGTTTGCAGGCCTTCATCGATAATTCTTTTTTGTTCTATTAAATTTTGTTGATGATCTAAAAATATTTGCTTGCGCTTTTGTTTTGTAGCGCTTCCTTGATGATACAATTCAGCAATTTCTTTTAATTTTGAGACAGGCATATGTGTCTGTCTCATACATTTTATAAATTCAATCCAGTATAAATCTTCTTCTGAAAACTCTCTATAACCGTTTTGATTTCTTGAAACAAATGGAAAAAGTCCTGCCTTATCATAATAGCGAAGCGTGTGTTCACTCATGTCTAATTGTTCAGCTGCTTTTTTAACTTGCATATATTTTCCTCCTAAAATAGAAAGACAGGAAGGTAGTACAACTCAAACATTAAGTACATATTCCTGCCTTCTTAAAAGATATAACTGAGGAACATAAAGCATGTGAATTTAGATATACTAAAGCGCTTGTGAATGTTCCATTTTGTAGTTATTTTATAGAATGTTTCATTTGAAGTTACATCTTTGTCCTATTTAATAAGTTTTGCTAATAGATGTTCATAGTTATTGTCGATTATAGCTTCAAAACCAAATGTAGATGCTAAATCTTTTTGTAATGCTTCTGTCGTATCGTATCCGACCACTTTGTAATCATTGGTACATAAACCGATGCGTTTAATATCGTTATGATACAACTGGTTTTGATGAGATAATTCTATGATTTCTTCTGCCAAAGCATTTACATAATTTTCGTTAGGAATTGTAATGCGCTTGTCGTCTATAATGCTTTCTTCTGAAACGATTTGTATTTCTGTTTCATTATCTTTCAATATAGCTATAAAGTAATACATAGTTTAATAACCTCCTAAATTTTTTATTTACATTAACGTGTAGTGTATCCGCCATTTGCGAATAATGTTTGTCCATTAATCCACCAACCATCAGTGGTTAAGAAAGTAATAATGGGTGCAATGTCTTCAATATTTGTCAATTGGTTGTGAAGCGCTTGTGATTTGTGAAAAGCAACCGCTTCTTCACTTTCTTGTGGATAGAAGAAAGGTGTATCCATTGGACCAGGAGCAACAGCATTAACAGAAATACCTCTATCCATGTATTCTTTGGAGGCTGCACGTGTGTAATGTTCCACGGGTGATTTTCCTCCTGCATACGTAGCGTAAAAGCCTGTATAAGCAGCGAGTAAAGCAGTTGCCAGCGTGATGATTTTACCGTTGTCATTCATAGCTTTTTCAGCGTATTTTATAAAGAAATAAGCTGATTTTGCGTTAATATCTGCCATGTTATCAAATTCTTCTTCGGTCGTATCGGCCATAGGCTTTTTCAGCACTTTGCCTACTGTGTTAATGGCAATATCGATTTTTCCAAAAGTATTTTGAGCGTGCTGGAATAAGGATTCAACATTCTTCACTTGGGTTAAATCACCAGAAAATAATGTACCTTGACCACCCAGTGCTTCAACTTTGGCAAGTGTCTCTTGAGCTTCATTCAAAGAATGTTCATCATGATGATGAATTACTAATTTGGCTCCATGTTCAGCATAAGTCTTACTTAATAATCCGCCCAGATTCTTTGCGCCACCTGCAATTACTACTACTTTGTCATTTAAACTATTAAATTTTCCCATTTTACAAAACCTCCTTTAAATGTAATTCAACAATAAACCTGAGAGTGCAATATCAAGCAAGTTATTTGATGGTATTTCATTTGAATTATTACACATATAATTAAAAATATCATTTAAATTTATTTGTGAAAATAGTAGTATGAATAATATAAATATATAGAATTAAATAATTATAATAGTCAAAGGGGAATAATTAGATGAAGTCATTTGCCAAAATTACTGCACAAGGTTCATATGTTCCAGAAAAGATAATGGATAATCATGATTTTGAAAATATAGTAGATACGTCAGATGAATGGATACAACAAAGAACTGGAATTGTAGAGAGAAGAATTTCAAAAGAAGATGAATATACAAGCGATATTAGTTATAAAGCAGTGTTGGATTTACAAGAGAAATATCAAGTCGATTTAAGTGATGTTGATATGATTGTTAATGCAACATTAACAGCTGATTATAAAACGCCAAGTGTCGCATCTTATGTACAAGCTAAGTTAGAGTTAGAAAATGCAGGTGCAATAGATATTAATGCGGCTTGTGCTGGTTTTACTTATGGTCTTAATATTGCAAATGGCCTCATAACTTCAGGTCAAAATAAGAAAGTTCTAGTTATAGGAGCAGAAACATTATCTAAGATTACAGACTACAAAGATCGAGGCACATGCATATTGTTCGGAGATGGGGCAGGTGCATTTTTAGTAGAATACAATGAAAATGAAACGAGTTTTATAGCAAGTGATGCCGGATCAGATGGCAAAAAAGGCCATAATTTATATTGCTCGGAATTATCGGAAACAATGTTTGATGGAGCGCTAGAAAATCCAGGATTTATTGTTCAAAATGGGCGCGGTGTATACAAATGGGCAGTAGGTAATGTACCGAGAATTATTGAAGAGACTTTGAATAAAGCCAATTATACGAAAGCAGATTTAGATTGGTTTGTACCACATAGTGCGAACGCTAGAATGATTGAATCTATATGTGATAAATCTGGTATAGAAAGGGACAAAGCCTTAAAAAGCCTTAAATACTATGGTAATACGTCCTCTGCCACAATTCCATTGGCCATCGATCTAGCGGTCAAAGAGCATAAAATTAAAAAAGGTGATTTAGTATTACTAGTTGGATTTGGTGGTGGTTTAGCTTATGCATCTACCTTAATTAAATGGACGTTATAGATGATGAAACTTTATGTGTAATAGTAGCAAGGGGGAATATAAATGAATGAAGAATTAAAAAGTACTGAACTAGAAATTGAGCGAGTTATTTTTATTGGTCGAACATATGAAGAGTATTTGAGTATGTTTGATTTAAACTTGGCTGAATTAGAAGGTAGAAAAATATTAGATTGCCCTGCTGGTGCATGTTCGTTTACAGCAATAGGAAGAAAAAAAGGTTTGAATATAGCGTCTTGTGATATTGCATATGCTTTTAGTGTTGCAGAATTATACAATAAGGGGAAAGATGATTTAAAGCACGCCATTGAGAAGATGCAATTATCAAAATCAAATTATTGTTGGAGTTATTTTAAAAATATAAACCACTTGGAGAGGCATAGAATGCAAGCATTAACAGATTGTATTTATGATATGAAACATTATCCTGAATCATACAAAGTAGCCTCATTACCCAAAATACCATACAAAAATAATGAATTTGATGTTTTATTATCTGCGCATTTTTTATTTATGTATGCTGATCACTTTGATTATCATTTTCATAAACAGACTATAAATGAAATGTTAAGAGTAACTAAAAAAGAAATACGTATTTTTCCAATTGTTAATTTGAAAGGTGAACGTTATGAGAAGCTAGACGATATAATAAAGTATTTGTCTGAGTTAGGTTGTAAAATAGAAGAAGTAAAAGTTGATTATGAATTCCAAACGAATGCGAATACTATGTTGAAGATTAAAATGTGAAACACCTCAAACTCATTTTTATTGTTTTGATATTAATATGTAATTAAATAAAAAGTGGATGATTTTTGAATAGATTTAAAGATTATTTATTATAAATATATACTTATACTTATATTTATAATAAAGTAATATATGGAGTTCTTACATAGAATTTATCGAAATATAAAAATTAGGAGACGAGTAACATGAATCTATTAGTATTAATCATTATTGCTACTATCATAGGTCTGATACTATTTGGTAGTTTAGTTTGGTATCTTTATATGAAAGCAAGATTTAAAACGGTACCATCCAACGAGGCTTTAATTATTACTGGACCAAATATTGGTAATCCAAAAACTGAATCTAATGTTTATCAAGATGATGAAGGACGTCATATGAGAGTGGTGCGTGGTGGCGGTTATAGAATGAAAATGTTCCAATCATCAACGCGTATATCATTGAAATCTTTCCAACTAGAAATTAAAACACCTGTTGTTTGGACTAAAGCTGGTGTTGGCATAGAAGCTGAAGCAGTTGCTACAGTTAAAGTTGCGGATCAATTACAAGGTATTGTTAAATATGCTGAACAATTCTTAGGTAAATCGAAAGATGAAGTATCTGAAGAAATATCACAAGTGTTAAACACCAACTTACGTGCGATATTATCTAAAATGACAGTAGAGGAAATCAATTCAGACAGAGAAGCGTTTAATAATAAAGTAACTGAAGTTGCTCAAGAACAACTCAACAATATGGGCTTTACTATTACGTCATTAGGGCTATCGGATATTAGTGATAACGAAGGCTACCTAGAAAATTTAGGTAAACCTGAAATTGCTAAAATTAAGAAAAAGGCTGACATTGCGGAAAGTGATGCCTCTCGCGAAACTGAAATGAAGATTGCTGAGAATACTGAATTAACTGAGAAAGAAAAAATATCTCGTCAAATGAATGTTGCAGATTCACGTAGAGAAAAAGATTTAAAAGAACAAGCTATTTTAAGTGAAACAAATAAAGCACAAGCTCAAGCAGAAGCCTCAGGGCAGTTAGAAAAAGAATCTAGAGCTATAGAAATCAAAGAAAAGCAATTAAACGTTCAACGTAGCGAAAAAGAAAATGAGTTACATTTGATACAGATGGAACGTGAGAATGATGTACATATTCAACGTCAAAAAGATGACGTGCGCCGTCAACAATCAGAAACAGATGCAGCAATTAAGATAAAGCAAGCTGAAGCTGCTTATGAAGCGCGACTTAAAGAAGGTAAAGCTGAAGCGGAAGTTATCAGAGAACAAGAGAAAGCTAAAGCTGACGGTTTAAGAGAAAGAGCGAATGCACTTGCTGAGAATAAAGATGTTATGTTGGCTGAATTGATGATTAAAACAATGCCTGAATTTGCTAGAGCACTTGCTGAACCATTAGCAAATGTTGAAAATATTCGTATTTTAGATGGTGGAAATGGTGAAGGTATCAATTCATTATCAAATGGTATTATTGCTCAAATGGCTAATGCCGAAGAAGGTTTAAACCAAATGACTGGCTTTAATTTAACTAAGATGCTTGAAAATGTTTCAAATCAAAAGAAAACATATGCCTTTGAGCAAAACGAAAAAGCACATGAAGATACGTCTTTAGAACAAAGCGAAATGATGAACGACGGAGTAGCTATTGAAGATGATCCAAATCAGATCAAAGATAAGCATAATGACGACAATAGTCAAACACCAGAAAAATAAAAAATAACCTCAGTAAGCAAAAGGTATAAAACTTTTGTACTAAGGTAAAAAAAGAGGGCCCATTTCATGAAGATAGGGGCTCTCTTTTTTTAATGCCAATAATATTTAGTTTACGTTCGCCAAAATGTTGCGCAATCAGCCTTATCATCGATGTTGTATTGGATAATTTCTTTTAATAATACGTAGTCGATATCTTGGTCCCATTTTATGCGAAATAAATTATTTGTCTGTGAGTAACCAGCGGCTTTTATTTTTTGGGTGAATTCAGCTAATGCCTTTGGTTCAGGTGCTACTGAGAAATGTGCTTTTGATTTACTAAACGCAATGATAAAAGTACCGTGATCTGTGTACATTGGTTGATTCCATTTTACTGTAATTTCAAGGTTTGGAAATGTTTCTGAAATCCATTCGAAAAGGGCTTCCATTTTCTCTTTGTGAGATGCATTATCAATAGACTCTAAAAAATCTTTGAATTCATTCATATTAAAACTCCATTCTTTTTATTTATATGGAATATTGCTTTAATTGCTTACTAACTATCGTAACAAATTCAATAGATATTATCCTCAGATAACATATAAAAATAGTGAGCGAAGATATGAATTCAATGACATGATTTCATATCTCCGCTCACTTTAATTTTTAAGTTATAACACAAGTATTAAAAAAGTCTAAAGACTATTACTTATGTTATGCAATTCCTCGTTTACTTATCATCTTGTATTTTTAACGGTTAAAAGCTTTCAAGATTATGATGGCTTTTCAGTATTTCTTTTTAAAAAGTCAATAATTAAACCGACAACAAGTAAAATTATAAATGGAAGTAACCAACTTAATTGAATATCTGCTAATGGTAATTTTTGATATAACGCATTAAGTGATTTAACCAAGTTGAAATCATTGAGTATTTGTAACACTGAGATAACTAGTGTAACGATAGTCGGTAAGATAAAAGCAAATCTCATTTCAAATGGAATGAAAATGCTGACTAAAGAAATAAGCACTAATACAATTGATGTTGGATAAATAAACGTTAACAATGGAACAGCAATTTTTAAAATAAGCTCTAAACCTAGCGTTGAAACAATAAAACCAAGTAAAGAGAATACCAATACGAATTTTTTATACGATACTTTTGGTAATTTCTTCATAGCAAATGCGGCACAGGCGTTGACTAACCCAATACATGTAGTTAAACATGCTAGAATCACGATGATACCGAATAATAAATTACCAATAGATCCAAATACACGTAAAGAATTGAACGTTAAAATACCTGTCCCATCTTTAAATCCAGAATGACTTGTTGTAGCTCCGACGTAAGCAAGTGCAAAATAAATAACGAGCAGTAAAATCGCTGATATTAAACCTGCTTTAATCACGTGCTTGACGAGTGTCTTTTGATTATCAACACCATTTAATTTAAACATTTGGACGATTACTACCGAAAATGCTAGGGCAGCTACTAAATCCATCGTAAAGTATCCTTGTAGAATACCTGATACTAATGGTGTTTGAGCATATTCACCACTCGCTTGGCCAATAGAACCCTCTGGGTTAATAATTACCAATATACATAAAATTGCGATAATAATTATTAAAATTGGTGTTAAGTATTTACCTAAATTATCTATAATACGGCTTGGATATAAAGCAATAATATAAACAATGAAGAAAAATATTAATGAAAATATAATTAAAGTGAAATGGTTATGTACGGGTAATATATGATTTGTTCCAATTTCGTAGGCAACGTTAGCAGCACGAGGAATACCGTATAATGCACCGATTGATAAATAAATACAGATTGCAAAGACCGTACCGAATATCGGATGGACTCTGTTACCGATGCTCTCTACGCCACCGTTCATATAGGCAACTACAATAACTGTTAAGTAAGGTAGTAATATACCGGTAATAGCAAATCCAGTCATTGAAATCCACATATTTTCTTGAGCTGTGTAACCTAACATAGGTGGAAATATTAAATTTCCGGCGCCAAAGAAAAATGAGAATAACATTAGACCAGAAATTAGGATAAGTTTATTCATTTTATATACCTCAATTTCAAGGAGATTATCTTGCACAAAACACATGCTACTTTAACATAAAAAAACGGTATATTCAATGAAATGTCAGATAATTTTTAATATTTAAAGTATTACATATGGGAAAAGTCATGAAATATTCGAAAATTTTTAAGTTAATTAATGGTTGTAGTAACAAGTTTTTAGCTTTAATCGCTGAAAATACATATTGAGCCAAAGGTAGAAAAATGGTATAGTAGATGCTATGTCACACAAACGCTTTAACGCAATAAAGTTTTGTAAAATATAAAGGATGTAGAATTATGAATAAACAATCACAGTGGAAATCCTCAACAGGATTTATTTTAGCAAGTGCTGGTTCCGCAATAGGGTTAGGTGCTATGTGGAAGTTTCCGTATATGGCTGGGATATACGGCGGTGGTGCATTTTTACTAATGTTTTTAGTATTTACCATATTCGTTGGTTTGCCGTTACTTATGATGGAATTTACGGTCGGAAAAATGGGGAAAACATATACGACCAAAATTTATGAAAAATTAACTAAGAAAAAATGGCTGAATATTATTGGATGGAATGGTAACTTAGCAGTATTTATATTATTTGGTTTTTACAGTGTTATAGGTGGTTGGATTATTATCTATATCTTAAATGTTGCATTCCAAATAGTAACTTTTAGTGATAGTACATTAGGAAGTATAAAGTTTGAATCAATTATAGGGAACCCATGGTTAACGATAATGGGACAAGGTGTTTTTATCTTATTAACTATGGTTATTGTAATGATGGGAGTAGAAAAAGGTTTAGAAAAAGCTTCTAAATTTATGATGCCACTATTATTTGTATTTCTAATTGTCATCGTGATTAAATCACTTTCTTTAGAAGGCTCGTTGGAAGGTTTGAAATATATCTTACAACCTAGGTTAGCAGATATTTCTATGGAAGGTGTGTTATTTGCGCTAGGTCAGTCATTTTTCACCTTATCCCTAGGGACAACTGGAATGATTACTTATGCGAGCTATGCTTCAAAAGAAATGACGATCAAGACATCTGCTGTTTCAATCGTAGGAATGAATATTTTGGTATCTATTTTAGCAGGTTTAGCAATATTTCCTGCTATTGCAGCTTTTGGATATAGTCCAACTGAAGGACCAGGGTTATTATTTAAAGTATTACCACAAGTATTTGATCAAATGGCTTATGGACAAGGTTTTTATTTTATCTTTTTAATTCTATTTTTATTTGCTGCACTGACATCATCGATTTCATTACTTGAGTTAAATGTATCGAACTTCACTAAAAATGATAATTCAAAACGTAAGTCTATAGCAATATATGCAAGCATTTTAGTATTTATTATTAGTATACCGGCCACTTTATCATTTAGTAGCTTAAGTGGTATCGAATTTGGTGCTGGAACAATATTTGATAATATGGACTTTTTAGTATCAAATATTTTAATGCCATTAGGTGCTTTAGGAACAACGCTTGTAGTGGGTCAATTATTAGATAAAAATGACTTGAAAACACATTTTGGAAAAGACAGATTTAAATTATTTATGCTATGGTACTACTTAATTAAATTTATTTTACCAGTAGTTATCGTGTTGATATTCATAGCGCAACTTATATAACATTAAAAATTCTCGTTGCTAAACGCTGCGAGAATTTTTTAATTGTGCGTAATTTAGTTGTGATCGGTTATTGACTAGAAGTAGTTTTTTTAGTAGAATCTAATTAAATTATTTATTGAAAGTTTTTAGTTGTTAATTATAGATATTTTTTAATAATTTACTGAAAATTCTTTTGATAAATAAAATTTTCCCAAAGAATGTAAGCGCTTTCTTAAGGAAGGGGTGAGTGGTATGAAAGCATTGATAGGTAAAATTTTTGAACTATTACCGCGTTTTATCATTAACTTTTTCATCTAGTTTTTCCTTTTAGTTAAATTGTGTTTTAAAAATCATGGAAATTTAGAGGTGTTGTATATGGAGAATAAACGAAATAAGTATAGTATACGTAAATTTGCTGTCGGCGCTTCTTCAATATTAATTGGTTCGTTATTATTTTTGAATGTAGAGACTGTAAAAGCTGCCGAAGAAAATAATCAAAGTGAAGCAAACACACAAGTACAAAGTGGGAATCATTTGGGAGATGATGAACATCAAAATTTAGTGAATGACAACATAAATACACCGGTTAATGATGATAAAACACAAGTGAATGATGAAAAAGACAATCAAGCAACTCATACTAGCTTACATAAAGATCAACAAGATACTCATACTAAAGTTAACGATTCAACAGATAAAGTAGATCCGGAATTTAACGCAAAAGATAAAGAACAAGAGCAAGACCAAGCAGAAGTAGATCCGGAATTTAATGCAAAAGATAAAGTGAAGGAACAAGACCAGTCAGAAGTAGATCCAGAATTTAATGCAAAAGATAAAGTGAAGGAACAAAACCAGTCAGAAGTAGATCCAGAATTTAATGCAAAAGATAGAGTTAAAGAACAAGA
>ERZ794963.30-NODE-30-length-56931-cov-7.433241_pt1 | contig 56931 bp, 79 predicted proteins | sample MGYA00375740_ERZ794963 | MGnify/ENA primary metagenome ERZ794963 (study PRJEB30138, sample SAMN05968720) | food fermentation metagenome | isolation source: fermented_meat | host: inoculated_fermented_meat_time_40_first_replicate;inocula... | place: Italy | collected... | reverse complement strand
TCAATAAAATCTTACTTATCTAATATATCTGAATAGCGATTTACAAATGTTTCTTCATCAAAACATTCTCTATAATCTTCGATGATTTCAAAAAATTGTCCATTTAACTTTATCATGTCATTCACCTAATCTAAACGCATCAAATTACTATTATCCACTAATTTATTAATAAATAGTTCTTTGACTTGTATGTAATTATATTTTACTTCTAAGAAAGACTTAGCTCATTGATATTGCGCATCAGCACAACTATAATAAATGAACTAAGTCTTTAATTAACTTATTTATTTAAATGCTTACCTATTTCTGTACCAAGTTGTTCTTCACCAATACGGTGTTTTTCTTTCGCCGCTTCATTTACTTGCTCATCGGCATGATATGAACTTCTTACAAGTGGTCCTGCTTGGCAATGTTTAAATCCTTTATCCATTGCTATTTTTCTTAATTTACCAAATTCTAATGGCGTATAATATTTTTCAACTTTTAAATGTTTACGTGAAGGTTGCAAATATTGACCAATCGTTAAAATATCAACATCATTAGCACGTAAATCATCCATAGTTTCATAAATTTCCTCGTGTGTTTCACCTAATCCAACCATAAGACTTGATTTTGTTGGGATATCAGGTTGTAATTCTTTAGAACGTCTTAGGAACTCTAACGTACGATCATAAGTTGCTCTAGCACGAACTCTCGGTGTCAAACGGCGGACTGTTTCGATGTTATGGTTTAAAATGTCTGGTTTTGACGCCATTAAAGTTTCTAAAGCATCATAGTCTCCACCCATATCTGAAGGCAAGATTTCTATTGATGTGAATGGATTACGCTCACGTACTTTACGCACAGTTTCAGCGTATACATTTGATCCTGCATCTCTTAAATCATCACGAGCCACAGCTGTAATAACAACGTGTTTTAAATTCATTAATTCAACAGATTCTGCCACACGCTCTGGCTCATCTAAATCTAATTCATTAGGAAGCCCTGTTTTAACTGCACAGAAACGACATGCACGTGTACACACTGCACCTAAAATCATAAACGTAGCTGTACGACGTTCTCCCCAACATTCATGTATATTTGGACACTTTGCTTCTTCGCAAACTGTATGTAAATTCTTTTCGCGCATCATTTTCTTAAGACCAGTGTAGTTTTCGTTAGTATTCAGCTTTATTTTCAACCAATCTGGTTTACGTAAAATCTCTTCATTTTTAGTAGCCATAACCGCACAATCCTCCTGATTTGAAATCTCTAATCATTATAACGAAAATTCAGGTAAATTAAAACGTATAAAGTCATATTTTAATATTCTAATAATTTTTCTTTGAAAATATCTCTTAAAAACTCTGGCATCAGGTAATCTATAGCCTGATCTTTTAAAGTAGGAAAGTAGCGTCCAAACGTATACATATCTATCGTTCCTAATATATACGTTTCATCATCATTTATTACTTCCCCATTTATAAAGTAACGTGATTCAGACTCAATAAATCCTAAATTATATAAAATATAGCCACCAAAAATATTACCTCTAAAACCCAGACCCTGTGCATGTTCATTAAGATATTCTTGTTTCTGACTTTTAATTATTATATTTTTCAACTCTTGTCCACTTAATCTAATACGGACAGCATTAATTGGATGAGGTAACATTTGATGAATATCATACTCAGTTAAACGCTCTGCCTCTACGCCATTCACAATGAGTCCTGCATTAATAATTGTGCAATCTGCATTCGTAAATTCAAAAACACTTTCTGCTAAAATATGAGCCGTTTGAGTAATGGTATCTGTTCTTCTAGGTAAGGAAATGGGATGATCAATCACTGAATCATTTAACAACATTTTCCCTTCTTCATCAAAATGAGTTTCAACTTCTGGTAATCCGTCGAGTGGATGAAGTATTGCTTGTTTTTTAATTATGCTATTATTTTCAATTTCTAACGTAACTTCCCCTAAAAAATGTCCATACTTTCCTGCTGCAGCCATTAAAACACCGTTGTTAATCTCACCATTTTCAAAATAGTGGTGTGTATGACTACCTAAAATCAGATCAATTTCTGGAATTTCTTGGCATAATTTTTCATCAAAGAATACACCTACATGACTCATAATCACAAGTAAATCATAAGCACCTTCGTTAGCTTTTATTTCATCTTTAATTGCTTCTAAAGGATTTGTAACAATCCAATCTAAAGCTCTATAAAAAGGAGTAAATGGAGCTGTAGCTGCAATAAATAGTATGCGGACCCCATCTATAACTTTTATAAATGAGGATGACATATTACGGGGTAACTGTCCTTGTTCATCAAAGACATTCGCACAGGTTACATCGAATGTTGCATTATCATATAAAGTATTTAACGCATCATGTGAGATTGTCATACCTTCATTATTTCCAATCGTAGCGATATCGCAATGTGCCGCATTTAATAATTCGACATTCTTTATACCCATAGTTGCTTCAGTGACGGGTGCCGAAAGGTCAACATGGTCGCCAATATCTAAATATAGTGAATGATGCATTAGTTTTGGTCTGTTTTGAGTCATATACTCTGTAATTCGTGCATATTCATGCAAGTGACTATGTATGTCATTTGTATGATAAATTGTTAATTTCATCTATAGTTCCCTCCCTTTATTTTATAAAAATGATTTAATTATTAAATATATACCCATAATTAGCATTACTGTACGCAGCAATATTACAACGGTTTCTGATTTTACCGAATGGTTAATTTTCACACCGATCTTCGCTCCAAAATAACTTGCAAATACTAACACGATTGCATATAACCAAGCCACATGACCTTGTGCAATATGGCCTACTGAACTCATAACACTAGAAAAGAAGATCATCATCATGCTCGTACCGACCGCCACATGTGGTGGAAATCTAAATACAATTAACATTAGTGGCGTCATCAATGCGCCACCACCTATGCCTAGTAATCCTGTTAATATACCAATAAATAATGTTGCTATGAAAGATATTAAAGGCGGCACATGATAAAAATATTGTCTGCCATAACCATCAATATAACTCCGTTCATACTTTGCTTTAGCAAATATTTTTAATGGTTTTATTTTCTTTCGTATTACAAGTAAAATTGCTACTAATATTAAAAACAAACCAAAATACAAGTTAAAAGATGCTAATGTTAAGTAACGACTTATTACAGAACCAATTAGTGCCCCAGGTAACAAACCAAATAAAAATATCGAGCCATTTTTTACATCAACTTGTTTTGTTTTCAAATACCCCAACGTCGAAGATAATCCAGTTACTATTAATATAACTGATGAGGTACCTATAGCGATTTGAGGCGTTATATCTTCAAGCAAATCATTATCAACACCTAAATAAACCAATGTAGGCACAATGATTATGCCTCCACCAATACCAACTAATGATCCTAAAATTGCTGATAAACCACCAATTAAAATCAATAATATTACTGTCAACATCCAATCGCTCCTAAAATAATTTTAATTGTTGTGGCGCTAACCCCTGATAGTCTATGCCCAATAAACGTTGATAAGTTTTAGCATTTTGGGCTGCATGTCCACCAGAATTATTATTAAAAACGACGTAAATATCTTTGGCTTTATGTTCTAGGACTTTCACTTTATCAATTAATGTTTTTAATTCTTGTTCACTATAATCATATAAATACCTTACTTCTCTCCAAGCATCATCCGTCATATCTTTTTTAGTCCATCCATGTACATTTCTCCCATGGTAGCGTACAAATGCAGTTTCATTTGTAATGCGGTTAACCATCGGTACAGAACCTTGACCAACTTGAGGTTCATCACAAACTGCATGAATAATATTTTGTTGTGTTAAGAACGACAATGTTTCTTCTTTAAAAGATTCATTAAACCAAGATTGGTGTCTAAATTCTACACATACAGGAAAATCTACCAATTGTGCACGGATATAGCGAATATAAGTTATATTTTGAACAGTACAATCAAACCAAGGTGGAAATTGCACCAACACCATCGCAAGTTTATTCTCCTCTTTTAAAGGTTGAAGCATCATTTTGAATTGATCTACTAAAGTTTGTCTTGTCTCAGCAAAATCATGGTAGTCTGCATGCAAAGTTAATGCTTGATGTATTTTCACTATAAATTTAAATCTATCAGGTGTTTCTTTTATCCATTTTCTAATATTTCTTTCAGGTTGAATAGCGTAATACGTTGCGTCCAATTCTACGATTGGAAAATGGCTTGCATATGTAGCTAATTTATTCGTCTTACGCTGCAAGTCTTCATATAACGAATCGTGGTCACCCCAACCTGTTAATCCTATATTTATCATAGTATCACCAAGTTAATGATACCATATATGTTTTAATGGATTCACTTGATTAAATTCAATTTACTATAACTTAAAAAAGAGAAGTAGTGTTGAAATCAAAAGTTTAAAGTTGATTTCAATTTATACTACTCCTCATTTCCTAAAAACACTATTCACTAAATTATTTTGAGCTAAAATATAAGTTAATAAATAATTTTCTTATTGCGTTTGTCATATATTTATAGTTATTTACTGATTCAATAGTTGCTTGGCTTGTTGTACAATACGTTCCATCAATGTAGATGCCGACGAACATTGTGCCAATCTAGGACTTTGACCACTCCATAAGTGTGTCCACTGCTCATTACCTTCTCGAGCCGCTTCTTTGCGAATTGCGCTAGTCAATTGATTTTGGATTGGATAATCTGGGATATCGTCATTATATTCATTCATCTTATGAATAAACTCATTATCTATACCTCTCGCAGGTTTACCAGTAAAGACATTTGTAACTACAGTATCCGTTTCTTTACTATGTTGGATTGCATTTTTGTAAAGTTGGCTTGCACCGCTTTCTTCTGATGTTAAAAATGCCGTACCCATTTGTATAGCTTCAGCACCTATAATCATACTAGCTACCAAACCTCTGCCATCCATGATACCGCCTGCTGCAACAACAGGTATACTCACCTGGTCAACAATTTGAGGTACGAGTGACATCGTACCTATGAGAGGTGTATGATTGCTATTCGTTTCTGTAAAAGCTCCTCTATGTCCACCTGCTTCACTACCTTGAGCAATGATAGCATCCATACCTGCACTTTCATTAGCAATCGCTTCCTCTACACTTGTAGCCGTTCCTATTACTTTAATGTTTCTTTCTTTTAATCTGCTAAGTATTGATTGTTCTGGAATGCCAAACGTAAAGGAAACTACAGGTACTCCCTTTTCAATCACGATATCAATCGTATCTTCAAACTGCTGTTTTTCACTAATATTTATAATAGGTTCATCTATATTTAATGCTCTGCGATATGGTTTCAACCAAGCGTTCATATGCTCCACTTTTTCAGGAATAAATAACTTTTCATTAGGTATAAACAAATTCACTGAATATGGTAAATCAGTTAATTGTTGTACATAAGTGATTTCTTTTTCCAGTCGCTCTGCACTAAAATACCCTGCGCCTATCGTTCCTAATCCACCACTATTACTCACTGTTGCTACTAATTCAGGCGTGGTAGATCCTGCCATGCCAGCTTGTATAATTGGATATTTAATATTTAATAATTTAGTAACTCTAGACGATAATTTCATTTAATCTGCCCCTTTGTCTTTTAACAAAATAACACTATTAAATCACGATTAAAATCATATATTATTTTTATTGTAGGCCTTCATGTGTTCCTCTAGTTTTTCATTTTCTTCTTCATCCATCTCATCCTCTATTTCCATGCCTAACATTTCTTCAATAAGATCTTCATGAGAAATAATAGCTTCCGTACCACCATACTCATCTAAAACAATGGCTAAATGTTTACGTGAAACTGTCATTTTCCTCAATACCCATTCAGCACGATTATGTTCATTTACAAATAAGGGTTCGGATGTATATTTTAAAATATCATTCTCAGGTTCACGGCTCCATGCTAATAAATATTTAGAGTGAAAAATACCTATAACTTGATCGATATCGTTACCATAAACAGGGTAACGCGTATATGGATTAGAAACGACAGTATTATAAGCTTCTTCATACGAAATATCTGAAGGAAAGGCAGTAACATTTATGCGGGGTGTTGTGTGAATATCTGTAACCTTTAATTGTTCAAAGTCCATAACTCCTTGAATACGATTACGCTCCATTTCATTAAACGCGCCTTCACTACCAGCAATGGTAACCATCTGTCTAATCTCTTCTTTGGAATAACGTTGTTGCTCTTCCTGTCCTTTAGATAAAAATCGGTTAATTGCATCAGTAATACCATTAAGAATTTTTGTAATGGGTTTAAATATTAAGACGAAAAACGATATAGGTGTATACACTAAACGTGAAATTCTATCTGGGTATGTAGCTGCAATTGACTTAGGGATAACTTCTGATATAACAATGATTACTACTGTTGTTACTGCTGTGGCAATCCCAACATTTAAACCTATGTCTACTGCTAATATTGTAACTAATGTAGGTAAAATAATATTCGCGATATTATTTCCAATCAGTATTGCAGTGATAAATTCACTTGGTTTTGTTAATAATTTTGATAATTTCCCCGCTTTTTTATTTCCCTCTTGAGCATCTGTTTGTATTTTCATCCTGTTTGCAGCAGTTAATGCGGTTTCACTTCCCGAAAAGAAAAATGAAGCAAACAAAAGTATGATTATACCAATAACCATAAATTCATGACTCCTTTAATAAGCTTTATTAATAAATTCACTTTCATATTAATTCCCATTTTAATAACTTTATAAACGCCTTGTTCTTGGATTATGATACATTGCTGCTCAATAAAAAGAAGTCACATTTAATAACTAATACATACAAATAAATATGAGGATTATCTGAATAAACGACTCATTATAATCTTGTTCTGATGGGACTGGTGCAAAATTTTCTGGATGTTTTGTTCTGGGAAGGTTGCTTGGAGACCCTTCAAAAATGATAATGAAGAGTGTTTTTTGAAAGCTTCGAATTCATCCTTTTTAACGCGTATTAATTATATCTCATCACATCTTTGCTTTGTCACGTTTTATGACTCCCCTCAAAAATGAAAAAACACGAAATGATACGCAACTTTAACAACATTTAAAGATAAATGCTATCAATTTAGTATCACTTCGTGCTTTTAATATTATCTAACGGAATTCAATGGTTAAATTTAGCCGATTGAACCTTCCATTTCAAATTTAATTAAACGGTTCATCTCTACCGCGTATTCCATCGGTAATTCTTTTGTAAATGGTTCGATGAAGCCCATTACAATCATTTCAGTAGCTTCTTCTTCAGAAATACCACGACTCATCAAGTAGAATAATTGTTCTTCAGATACTTTAGAAACTTTCGCTTCATGTTCTAAAGAGATATTATCATTGAATACTTCGTTATATGGAATTGTATCTGAAGTAGATTCATTATCTAAAATCAAAGTATCACATTCGATGTTTGAACGAGCACCTTTAGCTTTACGTCCAAAGTGAACGATACCACGATAAACAACTTTCCCGCCATCTTTAGAAATAGATTTAGAAACAATTGTTGAAGAAGTATTTGGCGCTTTATGAATCATCTTAGCACCAGCATCTTGTACTTGTCCTTTACCTGCAAATGCAATAGATAATGTGCTACCTTTGGCACCTTCACCCATCAATACACAGTTTGGATATTTCATTGTTAATTTAGAACCTAAGTTACCGTCAACCCATTCCATGTTACCATTTTCATAAACTAACGTACGTTTTGTAACTAAATTATAAACGTTGTTTGCCCAGTTTTGGATTGTTGTATAACGCACATGTGCATCTTTATGAACGATGATTTCAACTACTGCTGAGTGAAGAGAGCTCGTTGAGTAAACAGGAGCTGTACAACCCTCAACATAGTTAACAGATGCACCTTCATCAGCGATGATTAATGTACGTTCAAATTGTCCCATATTTTCAGAGTTGATACGGAAATATGCTTGTAATGGCGTATCTAATTTAATGTTTTTAGGTATATAAATGAATGAACCACCAGACCAAACAGCTGAGTTTAATGCTGAGAACTTGTTGTCAGCTGCAGGTACAACTGTTGAGAAATATTGTCTGAATAACTCTTCGTTTTCTCTTAATGCACTATCTGTATCTTTAAAGATAATTCCTTTATCTTCAAGTTCTTTTTCCATATTATGATAAACAACTTCAGATTCATATTGTGCAGAAACACCAGCAAGGTATTTTTGTTCTGCTTCAGGAATACCTAATTTATCAAACGTACGTTTGATTTCTTCAGGTACTTCATCCCATGAACGTTCTGTATTTTCAGATGGTTTAACATAGTAAGTGATATCATCAAAGTTCAATTCAGATAAGTCCCCACCCCATTGTGGCATCGGCATTTTGTAGAATTGTTTTAATGATTTCAATCTATAGTTAAGCATCCATTCTGGTTCATCTTTCATGCCTGAGATTTCACGGACAATATTTTCCGTCAAACCACGTTCTGATCTAAAAATGGAAACATCTTCGTCATGGAAACCGTATTGATAATCTCCAACATCAGGTGCTTTTTTAGCCATTTAAATCACTCCTTTTATATATTAAAAACGACTTACGTGCAAAATCATTTTGTGTATTTACTTTTTATATGCTGTTTAAATAGGCAATGTATTAAACCTTTAGCTACATTAAATATCATGTTGTAGTCCCTAGTTTGAATGGAATTTTACACATTGTCAATGCATCAACTTCAGTTTAACCTTACTCTTCAGTATTGCCTTCTTTTTCAACTGTACCCTTTTCAAGTGCTTTCCATGCTAGCGTGGCACATTTAATACGTGCAGGGAATTGAGCGACGCCTTGTAGAGCTTCAATATCGCCCATATCTTCACTAATTTCATAGTCTTCGCCAAGCATCATTTTGGAAAATTCTTGACTCATTTTCATAGCATCTGCTAATGAATGGCCTTTTACCGCTTCAGTCATCATCGAAGCACTAGACATGGAAATTGAACAGCCTTCCCCATCAAATTTAGCATCTTTTATGAAACCATCTTCAATATCAAATGTAAGATGAATGCGGTCCCCACACGTTGGATTGTTCATGTCGACGGTCATGGAACCATTATCTAAAGTACCTTTATTTCTTGGACTTTTATAATGGTCCATAATCACTGAACGATACAATTGATTTAAATTATTAAAATTCATATGAGAAAAACTCCTTCGTCTGTTTCAACGCTTCGACGAGTTGGTCAATATCTTCTTGCGTGTTATAAATATAAAAACTTGCACGTGCTGTAGAAGATTGATTCAACCACTTCATAAGTGGTTGTGCACAGTGATGTCCGGCTCTTACCGCCACACCTTCAGTATCTACGGCAGTTGCTACATCATGCGCATGAACATCAGTCATATTGAATGTAATGACACCAGCTCGTCTTTCTTTCGCTGGTCCATAAATTTCAATACCATCTATCTCTGCCATTTTGTCGTAAGCGTACTGTGTTAATGCTGTTTCATGTTGTTGAATCTTTTCAAAACCTAAGTTTTCAATATATCTTACCGCTTCAGCTAAGCCAATTGCTTGAGCTATTAATGGTGTACCAGCTTCAAATTTAGTAGGTAAGTCAGCCCAAGAAGCTTCGTATTTGCCTACAAAATCGATCATATCTCCGCCAAATTCAATTGGTTCCATTTTATTAAGTAACCCGCGTTTACCATATAATACACCAATACCTGTTGGGCCGAGCATTTTATGACCACTAAAGCTGTAAAAATCAACATCTAATTCTTGCATATCCAATGCCATGTGAGGCGCAGCTTGTGCACCATCTACGCTAATAATTGCGCCATGTTCATGCGCAACTTCAGCTATAGCTTTTATATCATTAATTGTACCAAGTACGTTAGATACATGTGCTATGGCTACAATTTTTGTATTATCGTTAATTGTAGCTTTGACATCTTCAATTGCTAATTCCCCATCGTCAGTCATTGGGATAAATTTCAATGATGCATTTTTACGCTTAGCCAATTGTTGCCAAGGCACGATATTAGCATGATGTTCCATTTCAGTAACTACAATTTCATCACCCTCTGAAATGTTAGCATCACCGTAACTATGAGCCACAACATTTATTGATGCTGTCGTACCTCTAGTGAAAATAACTTCTTCAAAGTATTTTGCATTAATAAAACGTCTCACTGTCTCACGAGCACTTTCATAACCATCTGTTGCTAATGATCCTAATGTATGTACACCACGATGTACATTTGAATTATAACGTTTATAATAATCAGCCATTGCATCAATAACTTGCACGGGTGTCTGACTTGTAGCAGTTGTATCTAGATAAGCCAAGCGATTGCCATTAACTTGTTGATTGAGAATTGGAAAATCTTCTATAATTTCAGTAACATTTAAAGTATCAGTCAAATTACTCACAGGCCTTCCTTTATTAAAAATCAATATGCAGACCTTAGCAAAGGTTCAGTCACAATTGATAGATCGTTATAATATCTTAGTCGCTACGGTCAAAATTGGACTTCCCGCTTTAATTACTATTGTCTTAAGTTCAATTTTAATCTATTTATTTACTTTCAGTTCAATTACTTCACGTAATTGACGTTTAACATCTTCGATTGGTAGTTCACGAACCACTGGATCTAAGAAACCATGAATAACTAGTCGTTCGGCTTCTTTACGAGAAATACCACGACTCATTAAGTAGTATAATTGCTCTGGGTCTACACGACCAACTGAAGCTGCGTGTCCTGCTTCGACATCATCTTCATCAATTAATAAGATAGGGTTTGCATCACCACGAGCATTTTCAGATAACATCAATACACGAGATTCTTGGTTAGCATTTGATTTCGTGCCACCATGTTTAATGTAACCAATACCATTAAATACCGTTGAAGCACTTTCAAGCATAACACCATGTTTTAAAATATAGCCCATTGTTTCTTTACCATATTGAACAATTTTTGATGTTAAGTTAACTTTTTGGCTACCTGTACCAACAACAACAGATTTCAATTCACTTTCTGAACGATCACCAATTAAGTTTGTTGTATTATCAATAATCTGGCTTCCTTCATTCATAAGTCCAAGCGCCCAATTAATTGTAGCATCTGTTTGCGCAATACCACGACGGATTATATGTCCAGTAAAGCCTTTATCTAAATAATCTACAGAACCATAAGTGATTTTTGAGTTTGCTCCTGCATTCACTTCTGAAATTATATTCAACTGGCTACCTTCGCCACTAGCATTTGATAGATAGTTTTCAACGTATGTCACTTCTGCACTTTCCTCTGTACTAATAAGGACATGATTATAGAAACTAGCTTGTTCATCATCATGTAATACAACATATTGAATTGGACTATCTACAACTACATTTTTAGGTACATATACAAATGCGCCACCGTTTAATAATGCAGTGTGTAATGCTGTTAATCTGTGTTCATCAACAGTAACAGTTTCATTCATGAAATATTGTTTTACTAAATCTGGATGATTAACTAATGCCTCAGATAAACCTTCAACAATAACGCCATCATTTTTTGCAGAATCAGAAACTTTAGTAAAAGCCAATGTATTATTATGTTGAATAATCAAATTTTCAGAATTATCTATATCGATAATATCTTTTACTGCTTCTGGTAATTCTTCTAACGTTTGATATACGCCACCTGTAGTTTCATGTTGCTTAAATGAGTCAAAATCCCATCTGTTAATTTTTGTTTTATCTGGTTTTGGCATTTCTAAAGTTTCAGTTAATTTTAACGCTTCTTTACGTAATTCTGTTAGCCAAGTAGGTTCATTATGGGCTTGTGAATATTCAACTAGTTGCGCTTCAGAAATGTTCAAAGTTTCAGTCGTCATACTTTTTTCCTCCCATTTGATGATTGTATGATTTAATTCATCGGTATAAATCAAGACCTTAAATCTTCATCTAAATTAATATGTTTAATATGAGTTGAGACTTATTCTGTAGCACCGTACTCTTCTTTAACCCATTCGTAACCTTCTTCTTCAAGACGCTTAGCTAATTCTGGACCACCAGAAGTAACTACTTTACCGCCATACATAACGTGAACATGATCAGGCGTAATGTAATTTAATAGACGTTGATAGTGCGTGATAATTAATGAGCCAAATTCGTCTCCACGCATTTGGTTGATCCCTTTAGAAACAACTTTTAATGCATCAATATCTAAACCTGAGTCAATTTCGTCTAAAATTGCGAATTTTGGTTCTAACATCATTAATTGAAGAATTTCATTACGTTTCTTCTCACCGCCAGAGAAACCTTCATTTAAGTAACGTTGTGCCATATCTTGATCGATATCTAAGTAATCCATTTCTTTATCAAGTTTTTTGATAAATTGCATTAAATTGATTTCTTCACCTTCTTCACGTTTAGCATTTATTGCTGAACGCATGAAGTCTGCATTTGTTACACCAGTGATTTCTGATGGATATTGCATTGCTAAGAAAAGACCAGCTTTTGCACGTTCGTCAACTTCTAATTCTAAGATATTAACGCCGTCTAAGATTACTTCCCCTTTTGTTACTTCAAAGCTTGGGTGACCCATAATTGCTGATGATAATGTTGATTTACCAGTACCATTTGGTCCCATAACTGCGTGTATTTCACCTGTGTTAATTGTTAAATTAACACCCTTTAGAATCTCTTTATCTTCTATAGACACATGTAGGTCTTTAATTTCTAATGTTGATGGCATACATATTCCCTCCGTATTATATGATATGTTTTTCCTATCTAGTTTATAATAATTTTAATCTACAGTCAAAAGACTGAGCACTTGTTACATCATCTAATTATAACGTAGTTATATATGAATATAAACCTTTTCTAGTGCTAAATTAAAATCGTTATTAAAACACAATTATTTTCGATAACAATACTATGATTTCTGTAAATGATAAAAATATCCTTAATGTTCTCAATACAATAAATTCTCTTTTTTACATTAATTTGCATTATAAATATGGTATCTACATCATTTAGTTTCTTTGTGTTTATAATATTGTATTTGATGTTTTTATGCTAATATCATTACTACATTATTAAAAAAGGAGAAAGATATGTCAAAAATTAAATGGTCAAATTTATGGAAAGGTTTTGCAATGGGTACGACTGATTTAGTCCCTGGAGTAAGTGGTGGAACAATTGCACTGCTGTTAGGTATCTATGATGATTTCATACGTTCCATTAGCGGTATTTTTTCAAAACGATTTTGGGAAAGTCTGAAATTCTTAATACCTATTGGTCTGGGTATGGTTATCGCAATTGGAGTGTTAAGTAAACTCATTAATTACTTACTTAGTACACACACAGTACCAACAATGTTCTTTTTTATTGGACTTATAGGGGGAATTATTCCTTACCTATTGAAAACGTCTAAATTCAAACAAACATTTAGTACACTGCATTATATATTATTAGTATTAGGTATCGTTATTATAGTAGTTATTACATTACTCAATAACGGAGACAAACACGCTGGTGAAACTTTAACATTAAATTCTGGTTTAGTGATTAAATATTTTATTGCGGGTATGTGTGCCTCTAGTGCAATGTTATTACCTGGAATATCAGGTTCATTCATGTTACTCGTCTTTGGGGTTTATGGCACAGTAATGTTTGCTATTTCAGAATTTATGTCATTAAACTTTGCGGCAATACCTATTTTATTAACAGTAGGATTTGGTGTTATTTGCGGATTTTTATTCTCGAGTAAATTAATTCAGTATTTACTATCTTATTATACTTTTCTCACATATGCCCTTATTATAGGTTTTGTAATTGGCTCACTTTATGCAGTGTTCCCAGGTCTACCTGGCACATTTATAATTTGGATAATTTCGATCATTACACTTATATTAGGATTTATTATTAGTTATAAATTAGGAAAAGTTACAGCAGATGACTAATGAATTTTTTATTTGTTTTACATTTAACTATAAATTGAACTAATAGCCATTCATTTATCGTTCAACAACCTTATTGCACATAAAGTAATTCTTTACACTAGCTATGAACTTGTACTTTTTATATAATAGAATACCAATCAGAAATGATTGAATAACAAATATATCGGAGGAATTAATTAATTTTTGGGAACCATTATTAGTTTATTTATATTTATTTTATTATTGGTATTAACCGCATTCTTTGTGGCGACAGAATTTGCAATCGTTAAAGTTCGAACATCTAGGATTAACTCACTTGCGAACGGAGACAATAAAAAAGCAATTGCCGCACAAAAAGTAGTTTCACACTTAGATGAATATTTAGCTGCTTGTCAACTTGGTATTACGATTACAGCTTTAGGTATTGGTATGGTCGGTGAATCTACCTTTGGGTTTTTATTACATCCTATTTTTAGTAGTTTAGGTCTTTCAGAAACAATGATTTATATATTCACATTAATTAGTGCGTTTGTAATTGCAACTTATCTACACGTAGTTGTCGGTGAAATGGCACCTAAAACAATTGCAATTCAAAAAGCCGAACAAATCACATTGTTTATCGCTAAGCCAATCATCATGTTTTACAAATTATTTTATCCATTTATTTATATTCTTAACGGCTCGGCAAGATTAATTTTAAAAATGTTTGGTATGCAACCTGCTAAAGAAAGTGAATTATATCATTCGGAAGAAGAATTAAAACTATTAATTAAAGAAAGTCATGAAGGCGGAGAAATTTCTGAAAATGAGTTAACACACATTAATCGTGCTTTCGCGTTCGATGAGATGAAAATTGTAGACGGCTACTTGCCACTTGAAAAAGTCTCAGTTGTAGATATCAATAGTAATATTGACGAAACTAAAGCATACGTAAGTAATGCTAACTACACAAGATTTCCAGTAATTAAAGACAACGCTACACAAATTGTAGGTTATATACATGCAAAAGATCTATTAAGTAATGATATTGACTCGCTTAATGATATTACTCATAAAATTCTTAAAATCAAATTAAATTCAAAATATCATCAAGTCTTAGAGCAAATGAAATCTCACCAAATTCATATAGCTCTAGTGGAGGACGAACATCAAAACCCACTTGGTATTATCACAATGGAAAACATCTTAGAAAACATTGTCGGTGATATCAAAGACGAATACGATCAATCTTAATAATCAAATAAGTACAAATGATTCCGAGGCATAAATCAATGTCTCGGTTTTTTTATGTATTTAACTATCTATAATTGTGGTTAAAATTTCAAAAGAAATAATAAAATTACAGCTAGATAACTTTGTCAGGGATAGATTAATGTGTGGAATTATTAATGCAAGAATTGATTTCTATAACTCTAGCCCATGAGAAGTTTTATTCAATTTTTATCAAGTAAAGTATCACAAATAAAACCCGACACATAACTTATACACGTTTTCATCTATATTGGAATGAAAATGCATATAACATAATTGTCGGGTTTAATAATGATAAAATATCAATAGCGAAAATGATATTCCATACATGTGATATATCAATAAATAGAGCTATAAGAAAATCTATGTCTCTAATTATTTTAAGCTCTCCCATTACAGTTAAAATTAACAATTGGAAACTAATAACATTAAATATTCAAAGTAACAATCGTACCTTTGGCATTTAACTTAGCAAATATATTAATTATAACTTAATTATATTTTACACCTTAGAATTGTTTAATTCAAACTTAACTGCTAGGAAATACTTTATTACGCTTTCTGTTAGTATTAAATCTAAATACTAATTAATTTCGACTTATTTTTTGAAATTCTTATCAAACCAAAGTAAATAGACGATAGCACCTACTGGTACCCCGACCAATGGTGTTGTAACCAAACTCACAACAAACATACAGGCTATAATCGACAATACATCATTAGTTCGCCACTTTTTGTTTAATAAGTAATTCCACATTTCTTTTAAGCTCACTTCAATTCACTCCTTAATATTTAAATTAATTTATTAATAAGATACGTTTTAGCCTAGAAATAGCTAAAATGTCAAAACGACATCGATTCAATGTTGTCGGTAATTCAATGATAACATGTAATAAAGTAGATAAAACTAACACTGTTGTCACTTTTTAAATAGTTCAATTAATTAAGCATATGACTTAAATTACATCTGCTTCAGAGATCATATATAAAAATCATTCTTATACTTCAAATTTAAAACTAAATTTCATCTAAATCATTGCTAGAAATACATTAATTAAATTTTCAGTTGACTATTTAATAGCTAAATTTAAAAAGTTCTATCAGCATGAAGGTCAACAATTTAAAAAACCCTTTTGTTTAATTTGTCTATACATAAATACTGTTGCAACAATTATGGTTATCGTATCTAGTATTTTAATGTAGATTGAGCCTAATTTTATCACTTCAATTTGTAACCATGTTCCTATAATTGGTAAGAAAAAATTCACTATTATTAGCAAGAGTATAACAGCTAGTAATTGCTATTGTATTTCAAGAATAGTATCACTTCCAAATTATTATCAAAACATTTAATGATCTGAATTTTAATATTAGAAACTACAAGCTTACTTTTCCATCTTTCAGACTGAATCATATCAATAACATTTCCCGCAATTTAATTTCATATCAATATAATCTTTTTAGCTTTGTACCATACATAATTAGCCTCTTTTTTTGCCCCTTAAAATTCGTTAACTAAAATACAATTATTCCATTTATTTTAATGATAAAATTCTACAGTTTAGATAGAAAACGCCCACCAACATTTCTGTTGACGGGCGATACAAATTCTATTTGATTAATATACCTTAAATGATTCTACTAAATACTCAAAATCAGTGTTCATGCCCATATGCTTACTTTTTAATTTCGTGACACTTTTTTGGGCTGCTTCGCTTGCTTCACCTTCAAATTCTCCTGCTATTACTTGACCAACACTATTAATAGCTTCAATTATAGTTTGAATATCTTTTTGCTTAGTCGCAATTTCTTCTTTTGCTTGTTCAACCATACTCTCTGTTTCTGATCTCATTTCTTGTTTTAAATATTCTAATCTTTCTAACTCTTTTTCTTTCTTTTCTGCGTCTTTCGTACTCAATTTAATCCCCCTAATTAAATAACCCGAATACATCACTTTCTTCTAAATCTTTTTCTTCAAATTTATTTGCCGCATATTCAAGTTTTTCTGCAAATTTTATTAATTCTTTTTTATTTTTATGTAGTTCTTGAATCATTTGCTCCATTTCATAGTTATTATAAAATTCTAAATTACCTATAGAGCCTCCTTGAGCCATGCTTTCCATATACTCCTCTAAATGACGGGGACTAATAAACTTATGTGATCCACTTAAAAGTTCACTTTCATATTTATCAAGAATTCTTTGGGTATTACGTTTTGTTTCTCTCTCACTTTCTTCTAACGCCCTTATATTATCCTCATAAATATGTGTTCTATCACGTAGTTTATTGACAATTGTACGTACTGCTTCAGGTTGTATTTTAATTTTCTTCCCTGAACCTCCTGAGCCATCATTACCTTTATTCGCTTTAGCATCTTTATCAGCTTTAGTCTTTTTATTCATTTTCTTTATTAAAGATTCCATTTGACTCTTCGTCCCGGAAGAGTCATAATCTTTAGAGAAAAAATTGAAACGACTAGACATTTTTCGTGCTTTTTTATACACAGCTATTTCACTTTTTGACATTGGTTTTGCTTTACCATTTTCATCAAAAATATTATAAGTACCTATAAAATGTTGTCCCACAAAAGGTAACGATGTTAAAAAACCACCATATTTAGGTGCTGTTATTATGTTAGAACCTATTCTTGGTTTAAAGAACTCTAACCTATTAACAATATCGTCATCATGCCCTATATTTTTGATTTTCCCATTATACTTTCCTTCATCAATTTTATTCTTGATATCACCAAAGAAAGCACCATAAGGGTTGGGAGCAGCAAACGTTGTTGTGCTTTCAAAATTAAACTTAACAGCGTTATATTGTGCTAAATAGCCACCTAAACTATGCGCTGCACCATGTAACTTACTATTCGGATATTTATCCATTACGGCTTGTGTGAAAGTAGCACTTTCATCTATTTGACTTGGCGTTCCTTTTGTAGCAATGTCATTAGGTTCGAAAGAATGGGTCATTCTTTTGGTTACCATTTCGCCAAAGGTGTCCATCGTATTAAGCATATCATTATCATCTGTAGGCTTATTATATTTTTCATTTACTGTGGTATGCTTTAAATTTTTATAATGATTATCAATTTTTAAATTAGTTGTGTTATTATGAAAAGGAAGATTTATGTTAGTTTTCCAGTCTTTGATACTAGTAAATTCAGTACCTGCATAGCCCATAACAATATTATTCGTGTCTAGTTTTCCATTCACAATCGGTGCAAATGCGTAGGCCCGAAAACCGTTACTAGTATCGTCTCGTTTTTCAATGATTTCAAAAGTCTTACCATCATGTTTAACTGTATCTCCAACTTCATAATTTGTATAACTTTCTTCTGAAAGATTTCTATAGTCTTTATCAGTATACACCATAATTTGCTCCTTAATATTTTTGAAAAGAGGGACTTTGTATGAATAAAAAAATTGTATTCCTGTTCATATGTATAATAACATTAATTTTAGGGGGATTGTATATGTATCATAAAAACACAGAAGAACACTATATAGATGCTCAAAAAAAACGATTAGACCTTTTTTTTCAAAGCAATTTAAACAACTATGAAAACTCTTCGATTGATTCAATACAAAAAACTCAAATGGGAAGTATTGAAATAAAAGGACACATTAATAATAATAAAAAGTTATATTTTAGTATAAAGCTAAATAAAGAAACCAATTATCAATTTAATGGAGACATAGGTCAGTCTAAAAATTTAACCGAAAAATATAAAAAAACATTTTCTGATAAACAGAAAACACCTTCCGAACTGATTAAAGAAAAAAATCTTAATAAAAAAGACTATGAAGCAGACCCGCCTCTAATTTGGGGCTTTTAAAATCAGCAAAGCACTAACTACTCAACCTAATGAATAGATAGTGCTTTTTATATGCTCTTTAACAATGAGTACACAAAACAAGCCTCTAACCATTGCGGTTAAAGGGATTATTTATATATTCGATATTATTTTGCTGGAATAATTGAGTAGTTTATCAAGGAAGTTCATGAATAATCAAAACACTGTTAAATAGGCTATTATGAGGAAATTACTATAAATTCCATCTCGTACATTTGCCCTTATTATCAAAATCATGCCCTTTTTTCCCTTTTAAATAACCACCCAGTTAAATGTGTGAGTAATTTGTTATGTATCAAGACAAGAAGAAACTCGTTTCAAAAAATCAATTTTACTTTTGATATATAACAGTAGCTGTAACAAATAGCCATGTACTATTAATTTGAATTTATAAAATCTTAATATATTCTTTTGAGTAAAATTCATTTACTTCTTTATCTAAAGCAACAACATTAAATCTTGCAAATGTTTTTATCTGCATAAAACATCAAATTCCTTTTTGTAATAACGTTTAGAAAACCAAAAAACAAAAATTATATAAAGAACAACATAGACTGTAAACCATGTGTCTAAATGTTCTTGATTCATTTGTTTATATGCAAAAAAAGCTAAAAATACTCCTGAAATAACTTATACAACAAGTAAAAACCATTTCATTTATATCACTCTTTCTACAATGTAAGTTGTTAGGTATATTAATTTTAAAAAACAAGTAATAATACAAGCACTTACCCTCGTATTCCAAATTCCCTATTTATAAGTTGTACGGAATTATCAATATTTACTCTCTTGTAAAATCTTTAGATTTTTTATCATTGCTATTAGAATAAAACCCTATTGAAAATGCGATAGCTCCTAAAACCACACTTAAAACTAGTAAACCATTCAATTCTTTATCTTCAAATATATTAATTAATTCTAAATTACCTAATCCACTCCAAATTCTATTGTGTCCAAAATTAAAACCAGTATAATTCAAGAAAATAACGACCAACACTACCCCTATAAAGACAAATAGTCCATCTTTCAGACCATTTATGAGCCTATATTTCATCATAATTCCTCCTAATAGTTATTATTCTAAATTTAATTTTATAATGTTATACTCTTTATTTCCTGCTTATATTGCACTAAGTTATTGTACTTTTCCTTTGGGGACTTTTCAGATAATAATGTATCAAATGCCTCATTATATATTCTCTTAGCTTTGTGCTCTTTACTCACTGCGCTATATAAATCCCCAATTTCTTCAAATAGACTAGCACTTTTATTTAAGTAAATAAGTTTTTCTTTATTAGAATCACGATCAATCAAGTCATCTCTAATACCATATTTTATAGCATAATAAAGTAGAATAGCTGATAAAATTATGTATACAAAAATCAAATAACCACTCTTTAAAAATTGATAAAAACCTTATTCATTTCCCTTTTGTTTATCTTTAATCATTTCAGAAGGTATTGCAAATACGAATAACAATATAAATAAGATAAATGCTAAATGAGGAATATCCTCTAAAAAATACCATCTTAAATCCCAGTCGAACATCATATTCACAAAACTAACCGCATACTTGCTGAATAATAACACAACACATATACCTACCAATAAATCTAAAATTTTAACTAGTATTTTCATTACAATCTCCTTATCAATTTATAAAACACAAAATATTTTAATTTTAAAAAATACACTTTTATATTAACATACCTTTTATTGAAAATATATTGTATATAAAAACCCACCCCTCAGTCAGAGGCAGTGGGTTGTCTTATGCTACTTAAATCCTTTTCGCTTAATTTGTCTATACGTAAAAACACCAAAAAATATAACAAAGGCTAATTGTGTACCTTTTATTAAAGGAGAACTAAACCCTAATAGTTCAATATGCATCACTGTGCCAATAACAGGTGCTATGAGGTCAAAAATAAATAGTATTAGACATATCCCAACCAATACTTGTTGTGATTTAGGCATATTAAACACTCCAATTTATAAAATTACTGTTACAAATGTTGCTGCAACAGCATCTGCAGCGCCTTTATTTAACCCTGCATTTTTTTGTAAATAATCACTATCTGGCATTTCATTAATTGCTTTGATCCAAGCTTCTTTATACTTAATATATTCTTCTTTTTTTTGTTGGTCATTATTTTTCTCTGTAGTAGCTGCTTTCACTTGTGCTGAGCTCATTGTTAAAGGTTGTAATAATATCGTACTCGCTAAAAATACAGTGCTATATTTCAAAAATTTGTTTTCCAAACCTATACCCCCTGTTTTTTAGTTTCTTACAATTACATTGTACATAATCTTTTATTCATTTGTTTTTTATTTCCTATATGTATAAATTAAGTTCCCAAATGTCTGATATTCATTAATAGGCGTAACAATAAAACCCATCAACACTTCTACTGATAGCACCAAATTTTCATAGTTCAATTGATTACACCCTAGTATATGTGCTATTTTTAATTATTATTAAATATATTGAGGTGATTCATATTACAGTTGTTGAACTTTTTATTCCTTTAGTAATTTTTATCTTAGTCTTTGTTATTGGATATATTTGTGCCAAAATCATGATACGTTGATAATTATTTTAAAGAGATACAAATTAATCCTAAGCTAACTCGAAGATATAACTAGAGAGGACAAGACAATGTATAAATACAAAATTTACAACAAATTATCTACCTCACTTTCAAAAATTATTGACGATGACACAGAACATATTGTTGGTTATGTAAAAAAAGACTACTCAAACATTTTCACTCGTTTTATTGATTTAATTGGAGATGGAAAGTTCTTTAACAGTTTTAAAATATATACAGATGGATAAAGATATGGTGAAGAAACTTGAACAAGTCAAGTTAGGTTAATGCGTACAAAAATGGACGTATTTTTTATGCTTTATATTCGATAATTTTCACACACTGCCCTTTTTATGCCCTTCCCCTAATTTTCCAGACACAAAAATCCCCTTTAACCATTAAGGCAAAGGGGATAATAAATATTTAGATATTATTTTGCTGGTACTACGGCACCATCATATTTTTTATTGATTTCATCTTTAATTTCTTTAGATTGTAATACTTCCATCAATGCTTTGATTTTTTTATCATCTTTATGTCCTTCTTTAACAGCAATTAAATTAGCGTAAGGATTGTCTTTCGCTTTCTCTAATACAATAGAATCATCTTTAGGACTTAATTTTTGATCGATTGCGTAATTAGAGTTGATAATTACAGCATCAGCATCTTCATTTTGATAAATTTTCGGTAAGTATTCTGCAGATTGTTTATTATTAAATTTGATATCTTTTTTGTTTTCTACGATATCATCAAATTTAGCATCTTCAAACTTCACACCATCTTTTATTTTAATTAATCCTGCATCTTGGAAGAATTTTAAGAAACGGCCTTCTTCAGCTGGATTATTAGAAACATAAACTGTGGCACCTTTTGGTAAATCTTTTAGACTCTTATACTTTTTAGAATAAACAGCCATTGGTTCTAAATGAACATTACCTGCTGATTCTACTTTATATCCTTTATCTTTTTTCTCAGTTTTTAAGTAAGGTGTATGTTGGAAAAAGTTTGCGTCTAATTCACCTTTATCTAATAATTTATTCGGTGTTGTATAATCATTAATTGTTTTAATTTTCAAATCATAGCCTTTATCTTTTAATAATGGCTTAGCTTTTTCTAAAATTTCAGCATGTGGAGCTGGAGAAGCACCTACTGTAATTTTTTTATCTTCACTGCCACCACTATTTCCACATGCTGCTAAAACAAGTGCTAGTACAAGTACAGAAGCTAAGCTAAATAATTTTTTCATATAAAAAGTCCCCCTCTTTTAAGATTATCTCTTATCAATTTTATTAGTAGCCCAATCACCAATAAATTGAATGATGAACACAATAATAAGTATTAAGATTGTTGAAACGAAAATAACGTCATTTTGATTTCTAGTGAAACCTGTTAAATAAGCTAGGTTACCCAAACCACCTGCACCAATAACACCGGCCACTGCAGTAGAACCAACTAAAGCAATCGCTGTTACTGTAATACCTGAAATTAATGCTGGCATCGCTTCAGGTAATAGTACTTTTTTGACTATTGTCCAAGTATTAGCACCCATTGACCAAGCCGCTTCAATAACACCTTTATCAATCTCTTTAAATGCAATTTCTACAAGTCTAGCATAGAAAGGCGCTGCACTAATGATTAAAGCAGGTAATGCTCCTGTTGGACCACTAATCGTGCCTAAGACTAAACTTGTAAATGGAATTAACAATAAGATTAAAATAATAAATGGTATTGCTCTAAACAAGTTAACTATAAATGAAACAATAGTATAGAAAACCCTCGCTATAGGTGATTTACTTTTAGCTGATAAAAAGAGTAACACACCTAATATTAAGCCTAATACAAAGGCAAAAATTGTCGAAATAACTGTCATATAAATTGTTTCGTATGTCGCTAACCAAACTTCGTCCCAGCTGACGTTTGGCATTGTAAACATCTCGCGGAGGATGTCACTCAATGAATTACCCATGTCTTAACACCTCCACTGACACATGCTGTGCTTCTAAATCATTTTTGAACTTTTCGAATTTTTCTGAATTTACATCACTCAATTGAATCACTAAGAATCCAAGTGAACCATCTTTTGTATGTTTAATATTAGCTTCTAATATATTCACATCGATATTATGCGTTTTCGTTATATATGACACGAGAGGTTGCGTGGTATTATTCCCTGTGAAATTCAAACGTACAACATAATCATCTTCATTAAGTGACACTAAGTCGCTAATAGATTTATCAAAATCATCATTTAAATCATCTTTAACAAAACGTTTTGTAACCGCATGTTGTGGATTCTCAAAAACTGTAGAAACTAGACCTTGTTCAATCACACGACCGTTTTCCATAACAGCTACTTCATCACATATGCGTCTAATGACATGCATTTCGTGTGTGATGATCACGATTGTTAAATTTCTTTCTTCTTTAATTTTCAATAATAATTCTAAAATTTCATCTGTTGTTTGAGGATCTAATGCACTTGTCGCTTCATCACAAAGCAATACAGTTGGTTCATTTGCTAACGCTCGCGCAATACCGACACGTTGTTTTTGACCACCTGACAGTTCTGAAGGATATGCACTTTCTCTACCTTTCAGTCCAACAAGTTCTATTAATTCCGTTGCCCGTTGTTTTGCTTCACGGCGAGGCACACCCGCTATTTCCAATGGAAATGTAATATTATTTAATACAGTACGCGACCATAGTAAATTAAAATGTTGAAATATCATGCTCACTTTTTGACGCTTTTTTCTTAACTGTGATTTTGATAGCTTACCAATTGTATCTCCATCGATAATGACGTCTCCTGAAGTTGGTTGTTCGAGATTATTTAAAAGTCTAATTAAAGTACTTTTCCCCGCACCTGAAAAACCAACTACTCCAAAAATAGAGCTTGATTGAATACTTAAATCAACATGATCTACAGCCAGTACGTCCTGTTTTTTCGTTTTGTACTTTTTGACTATTTGATTTAACTCAATCATTCTGTTTCCTCCTTGTGTTGCTAATCCTTCAATTAAAAAAATGCTTTCTCTATGTTCACCGAAGTATAGAGAAAGCAAAATCGCTTCTCTCATCTTCTAAAGTTTTAAAACTTTATGTGAATTGGCACCATTTCTATTAAAGACGGTTGCCGGGCTTCGTAGGGCACATCCCTCCACCTCTCGTGATAAGAGTTTCATTATTTAATTATTTTTAATCCTACCATCGTACTAATATTTCGTCAATAACTATTTTAAATTTTCTAACAAATAAGGCACCGATTGAAATGCATAAATCCTTTTTTGCTCTTCACCTTTTGACATTACTAATAAAACTGGTACAGATTGAATTTCATACAATTGACTAAAATCAGGATGAAAGTTTAAATCCATTTTTATTGTAGGTAATTGCAAAATATCATTAGCAATATCTAACATACGTTCAGAAACCTTACATGTCCCACATGTGGGTGTATAACCAAAGATAAGATACTTATCTTCATTTATATATTTATTGACGTCAACGCGTTGTTCACTTGTTACATTCATGTTAATAAACTTACCCTCTCAGCTATATAATCCAATTTTGCTTTTGCCACCTTTTCTTCATCCTTAACTATGAAACCATGTTTTTCCAATACTCTAGATAAATATGGTTTAGGACAACGAGCGACTTCGCAATATTGTTTATCTACTCTTATATGTCTACTTTCACTTAAATAGCGTTTGAACCATTTTCGTATTCTTTCACCTTCATCATCCGAATCAACAAGAATATACACTTGTTTGTCATATAAAGTATCAATCATTTCATCTAATTTATCTACACCCATCGTACCATTCGTGCAAATAATTTCTATTGGCTGATCAATCACTTGTTTGACACGCTTCTTGTCTGACTTTCCTTCGACAACAATTACTTGGTTCAGTATCGTCATGACATCCACCCTCTAAATGTTGATAGTAAATCTTTCTATTTAGTTCTTCACAATCCGTAGTGACAATAAACATAATTTACATAGTTAAAATATTTCTTATTATTACAATCATAATTTATCATTTTTTTAAGTTGAGGTGAACTTGTTAGACTTATAAAATTGCTCAATCTTCAATAATCCTCAATGATATAAAAAAACTCCAAGATAGTTATATCATGGAGTTCAGTGTTATATTATTCGCCAATCATTTCTGAATATTGCTCTGCAGTTAATAATTCATCTATTTGACTTTCGTCACTTAGCTCAACTTTAACCATCCAAGCTTTTTCGTAAGGTGATTCATTTACGAATTCTGGGCTATCTTCTAACTCATCATTAGATTCAACTACTTTACCTGATACAGGTGCATATAGTTCTGAAACAGTTTTTACGGATTCAACACTACCAAAAGTGTCGCCTTCATTAATTTCGTCATCTACTTCTGGTAATTCAACGAATACGATATCGCCAAGTTCACCTTGAGCGTATTCAGTGATACCAATTGTTACTGTATTACCTTCAATTTTTACCCATTCATGTTCTTTAGAATATTTTAATTCACTCGGTACTGCCACGAGAATCCCCTCCTAAATGATTTTACATATTAATGATGCCATATGCATACCATACAATCAACTATTTATTAACATGTTAATACTATTATAATGTTTTCATAACAATAAATGAAGCGTTTACATACATTACTTATAATTCAACTTACAGAGATTACTCTATTTCCAAAAGAGGAATTAAGATAACCATGTTTCCTTATATTGATCTTCTTTAAAACCGACTGTAACTTTATCTCCAGAAATAGCTAATGGTCTTTTGACCAACATACCATTTGTTGATAATAAATCTAACTTTTCATCATTAGTAAGGTCACTCATTTTGTCTTTAAGACCCAATTCACGATATTTAGCTCCATGCGTATTAAAGAGTTTATTTATATCGATATCTGTCGCCTCTAAGATTTCTTTAAATTCATTTTTAGTGGGCGTATGCTGCACTATATCGATTGGTTCAAAGCTCACACCGTAGTCTTGTAAAAATTTCGCTGCTTTTTTACAAGTAGTACAATTAGGATATTGGTAAAATTTTATCATTATTCTGTACCTCCTATAACTAGTTAACATTAATATATCAAATTTATTGCTAAAACGCTCTAATAAATAAGCTGATTTTTTTTATAACTTTAAAATGTCCGTTATAATAAGCTTAATTATATTTTTAAAAAGGAGAAAATTATGAAACCTATTAATACAAATGATGCATTTAAAGAAACTGTACAAAGTGATAACCCTGTTATTGTAAAATTCGAAGCTGGCTGGTGCCCTGACTGTAAGGCAATGGATATGTGGATTGACCCTATCCAAGAAAAATACAATGACTACGACTGGTTTACAGTTAATCGTGACGAGCTTGAAGACGTTGCAGCTGACAACGACGTGATGGGCATACCAAGCTTATTAGTATTTAAAAATGGTGAGAAATTAGCTCACTTACACTCAGCTAATGCGAAATCACCAGAACAAGTAGAAGCATTTTTAGCAGAAACATTTAAATAATTGATTTATAAATGAGATTTTTCATCTCATCTTGATTGGCTGGGACAAATTAATTGTCTCAGCCTTAATTATTATATTGAGTTAGTGGCTCTTACACATGAGTTTATACTCAGGTGTTCCATTTTTGAAAATCAGTGGTTCTTATCCATGAACATGAATTTCAACTCAGATAAAGCCCCTATTAGCTTTAGTCGAGTTTGACAAAGTATGACGACGAAACCTTTTTAACATTTGAGTATATAATCATAAAAATTAGTAATGGGCATACGAAGTCAAATTTCACTTTTGCTTTCGTATACCCATTCTCTAAAATCACTTTAAAATTTTTCTATTACTTGATCGACGTGACGTTTTCTATATGGCATCTCATCTTGTAAATCTGTGAGATACAAGAAACCAACAAGTTGTTCATCATCTTTCACATTAAATATCGACCTTATTTCAGGTGTGAATATATATGCCGGTGATTTCCAACACGTACCAATACCCGCTTCATGCAACAATAACATTAAATTTTGTGCGAAAGCTCCAAATGCCATGTTATTCTCCAAATCTTCTCGTTGTCTTGGGTCTCTTTTTAAAATTAAGGCAAGCATGCCACCTAGATTTGTAACAGTGTTATAATGATTTTCTTGTTTTTTATCTAAATTAGGAAACGCAACTTCTGAGAGTTGTTTACTCATAGGACCTAAGCGATTTTTAGAAATATGAATCACTCTCCAAGGCTCTCTCATGCCATGATTGGGAGCATCTGTTGCTTGCTGTATCGCTTGGTATAAAGCGTTATCATCTATTGTCATATCTCTTTTAAAAACCTTAATACTTCTACGATGTGCAATTGCATCTTGTAGTTCCATTGATTATCGCCCTTTCGTTAGTGATAATTATTTTCAATTATAAATCAGGCGACCACTATTTTCAAACTACTCGTATAATTTAATTTGTTGTTTTAATGTTTCAACATGAATTTGGCCAGGCGCTTTTGGTGCGTCTAAGCAACCATATGAAACTGATCCTCCAAACAAACCCTGAGCAGTTCTTGAAATTAATCCAAGTTTAGACATCGCTATACCAACAACATGTTGGGAAACCGTGTCTGAACTCTCAGACATTGCATTTAATAGATTCAAGACATCTTGTTTATCATGAGGCATAACAGCTACTTTTAAATAATCTGGTTCAAGTTGATGCATTTTATAATATAAGCGTTTTAATACTTCCAATTTAGGTGTTTTTTTAAAGTTATGCTGTGATAATACAACTTCTAAATTTTTGCGATGCGCTGATTCTATTAATGACTGATATTTTTCTATTGGCATCATTTCTTCATATTCAATATCTATCATATCAATATAATCTAATGGAATTATTTTTTCTAGCGCATTTAAGTATTTATCATTTGCTAATTGACCCTCTCCACCTTGAGTCTTCGTTCGATAAGTTACTAACAATTTTTTATTTAAGTTTAAATTGTATATATCTTCAGCAATTTTTGCTACATACGTCTCATCAAAAACTGACCACTGGTCTATTCTTAGTTCTATAATATCTATAGAGGTTTGATATTGTTCTAAATCTTCAATTATAACTTGTTCGAGTTCATTTTCAGGTGCAATTGTAACAGCTATATCAACTTTGGCCATGTTTATACTTCCTTTTACTTTAGTAATATTTAAATTATTGTATAACAATTTCTAAAAATAATACAATTAAAAAACATATAAATTACTCCGTGAAATGATTTAAATTATTTTTCTTGGGTAAACATGAATTAGAAGTTTTTTAGGAGGTCATAAAATGGCAGTAAATTATGAAACGAAAGCAACAAATACAGGTGGACGTAACGGTCACGTTCAAACTGACGATAAAGCAATTGATGTAGCAATTGTACCACCAGCTCAAGCTGATGCTGAAAAAGGTACAAACCCAGAGCAATTGTTTGCAGCAGGTTATGCTTCATGTTTTAATGGCGCATTTGATTTAATCTTAAAACAAAACAAAGTGAGAGGCGCTGAGCCAGAAGTTACTTTAACAGTACGTTTAGAAGATGACCCTGAAGCTGAAAGCCCTAAATTAAGTGTTTCAATTGACGCAAAAGTCAAAAATGTATTATCTCAAGAAGAAGCTGAGAAATATTTACAAGATGCACATGAATTTTGTCCATACTCAAAAGCTACACGTGGCAACATTGATGTTGACTTAAATGTAGCAGTTGTTGACTAATATATTCCCCCGAAAAATTCTTAATTGAACTTTCGGGGGCTTTTTTTGTCTTTTTATTCCTGGTGTACAATCTAGATGCTTTAATGCTTAATGAATGTTTAGTTAGTTATCTCTTTAATCTTTACTATGAATTAAGATGTAAGCAATCAACACTGCAAAAGAAATCAGGATTAGCACTCCCAGTGAAACTATAATAGTTATTAAAGCTCCCACAATATATGCCTCCATTCACATTTATGTGTCTCACTATATTATACCATAATTATCATATACCTATAATTTACTTGAAATATATATTAAGATGATTTTTTATGTTTATAAAAAGTTATTCTTTTTCATACTGAATTGAAAATGTCCACATATTTTTGCAAAAAATTAAAGATGGTATTGCTCAAATAAATTATTTCCTTTAATATTATAATTAAATTGGCAAACGAGAACTATTCATCCATTATAAAAAATACTTTGCAGAGGTTAGGAGGCATTGAATGACGCAAATTCGCTATTTAACAACTGAAGATTTTTCTATTTATAAATCCTTGTTACTGCAAGGCATTAATAAAGAACTCGAAGTATTAGCCTGGAAATTACAAAATGAGAAATGCTTAAATGATACAGATTTACACAAGCTACTATCTACAGACTCAACAGATTGTATCGTTCTTGGCGCTTTTGAACAGGATATACTTATGGGCGCTGTTACACTAATTCATCATCAAACCTATAGCTTGTCTCATAAAGCAACTTTAGAAAATATGTGTGTTAAAGATGAAAATCAAGCATCTAAAGATCAAATTTCAAATTTGCTTATGCGCCAAATATTTAAAATTTGTAATGAAAAAGAGATTGAAATATTAATGACTTCGCTTATTTCAAATAACATCAGTGGCAAGGTCTTTTTTAGCAACTTAAATTTTGAAACACTTGTATTAGAACATCATGCTAGAAAATATGATAATTATTATGTAGATGAGCATTGGCTTATTTATCATTTCGATGGTAATGACAGTGATTTATTTGTTTAATAGCAGTGATTGCTAAATCGTTGACATAGGGTTACTAAATCTCTATTTCGTAATTAATTTTAAATGCAAGCTAATAGGTTGTTGGCTATTTCAAAGAGACTAATTAATATAGTCCAAATCCATCAATCTTTAAAATGACTTGCAATTATATTGCTAAACAAATATTATTTTTGTTAAGTGCTATTTTATTAATAAATATTTTATTCATCTTATTATTTAAGAGAGGGCTGAACATTTTGAAATATGCTACAACATTATTATCACTGTTCTTGTCATTAATCACACTTGCTACTCCATTATTAGTAGTTAATAAAGTTTTAGAGGGTAATCTGCCAATATTAGCAGGTGGACTATTTATCCTAGGCGTTATTTTAATTAATATATATGCAGGCATACGTGGTGATCGTATTGCTAATATATTTGCACTATGTGTCTCCATCTTTTCATTCGTTTTATTAAGCTATCCTTTATGGAAACCTTTTGTAATTAGTTTTTTATAATACCAATAAATATCCCTACTTATTTATAAAAGCTTTATGATTACTTTGTTTGTAATCATAAAGCTTTTTTATAGTTTCTTATAGGTAATAAATATAACTTTACACATTTTTAATTTTACAATTTTTATGAAAACGCTATAATATATAAAACAAGGGGGATAACACTATGAATTTAGCACTATTAGGTTTTATCATGATTATTATTTTTATGATATTAATCATGACACGCAAAATGTCTGCATTAACAGCTTTAATTGTTTTACCAACGATTTTCGCTTTGATTGGTGGTTTCTATGCTGGTCTAGGAAAATTTATGCTGGAAGGAATAGAAACAGTTGCACCGACTGGAATTATGCTTACATTTGCTATTCTTTACTTCGGAGTTATGATTGATGCAGGTTTATTTGAACCTGTAATTAACCAAATCATTAAAGTGGTCAAAGGGGATCCAGTTAAAATTGCATTTGGTACTGTAATCTTAGCTTCAATGGTAGCATTGGATGGAGACGGTACAACTACGTTTATCATCACAGTTACAGCAATGATGCCACTTTATAAAAAAATTGCATGAGCCTGTACACTCTATCAACACTCGCACTATTGTCCATCGGGGTTATGAATATGTTACCTTGGGGAGGACCAACAGCACGAGCTATTTCCTCATTACAAGTAACAACTGAAGAGGTATTTATTCCTATAATACCTGCAATGGTAGCAGGTGTTATTTTTGCTTTCGGCGTTGCATTCATACTAGGAAAGCGTGCCAAAAAACACATTACTTCATATAGCGATATAGATTTAAATGACGTTAAACCAGAAATTACAACTGAAGACTCATTGTTAAAAAGACCAAAAATGCTTATACCAAATGCAATACTTACAATTTCACTCATTGTTTGTTTGGTAATTGGTATATTGCCAATCCCAGTAATGTTCATGCTTTGGTTTGGAGTAGCAATTTTATTAAATTATCCAAATCTTAGTATTCAAAATTCTGTGGTAAAAAAACATGCAGGAGACGTTCTATCAGTTATCAGTTTAGTATTTGCCTCGGGTATCTTTACAGGCGTAATGAACGGTACAAAAATGGTTAACGAAATGGCAAACACCTTAGTTAACATTATTCCTGATGCTATGGGTAACCATTTTGCATTAATAACTGCCATATTAAGTGGACCATTTACATACTTCATGGCAAACGACCCATTTTATTACGGCGTACTACCTATCCTTGCTGAATCTGCACAACAATTTGGAATTTCGAAAGTTGATATGGCAAGAGCATCCGTTTTAGGCCAACCATTACATGTGCTTAGTCCTTTATATGCCGCAGGTTATTTACTAGTCGGTATGCTTGATATTGAATACGGACAAAATCAAAGAATCGTTATAAAATGGGCTGCAGGATCCAGCTTATTTATGATATTTGTTGCATGCATTTTAGGAATTATACCGTGGTAACATCATATTAAACTTTTAAAATAAATTATAAAATGAGGGCTATGTAACCTATCTAAAAAATGATAGATGACATAGCCCCATTTTTTGGTGAGTAGCATCGTTATGCAAGACCATAATTTTGTCAGCCCATATTTATGTTAGCTCATCCTACATACCGCCACTGCAACTTTTTAAAAAATTTATATTCAATTATAAACTTAGATAACAATTAAAATACTTCACAAGAAATAAATTTATATTATGCAAACCGTTTGATTTATGTTTTACATGGGTAAAAGTTAACGTCGGATTTACAATATTGAGGAGTGTTTTTATGAATCAAATTAATGAATGTAATTATATCAATCCTTCTAAAGTTTCACTTGATTGGGAATGCTTTGTACTAAGCAAAAGTGACATGGAATTAGATGGATTGCCAAAGGAACTCATTAATTCTTGGATGGCACAAAGTATCATTGAACCTTTTTCTATTAGAAACAACGAGATTAATTTTAAAACAACAGATATAAAAGCCGCTTTAGAAAAACAAAATTGGTATTATGACAATTAAAGTTTAGTTAGCTAACTCTATATTATTTCGATATAAACTTAATGCTCGTTTTGCAGAAGCTAATACTTCATGATCAAAATAATTACTATAGAAATACGAATTTAATGCAATAAAATTTGTTTCATTTTTCGGAAAATTTTTGTCGCCTGTAATATTATGCGCAAGTTGTCCGAGTGGCGTATCATCTTCTATAAAATCGATTACAAAATCATAAAATGTCATAAGCATTACCTCGATTATCTATATTTTAATCGTTACAGTCTTTTCCAAATGAGAGCGTTTGTTTAATCATAACAAATAATAATGTTTTGTCTATCACGATACATTTATAAATTTAAATGTTTTTAAATTAAATACTGCTATGACAATATTTAATTCGGATTGTAAAATTTATAAAGTTTTTTTAATTTAATGTTAATTTCATAAATTAAACTAAAGGTAGGGATATTTATATAATCGTATAAATCCCCTACCTTTTTAACGTGCCTAATAAATTGTTTTTATCACCCTTTTATCTTTGAAACAAAAAAGCTGTAAAGCAATCTAAAACGATAGATTACTTCACAGCTCATATGCTTATATATTTAATTGTGTTTATACTAACACGTTACCATTTTGATCTGCTGGTTTAAATAGCGTTAATATTGCACCTATAATAGCTAATATTTGTGGAATTCCAGTCCAACAAAAGACCAAGAATAATAAGCCCATTGCTGTTTTTCTAGCATAAAATTTATGAATTCCAAAGCTCCCTAAAAAAACGGCTAAAACAATGTAAATAACTTTATTTACTTCATTCATATTTTAATCTCCTAACTTATTTATATTGACTTCATTATACATCAAACTATTTAATAAATTAAATAATGTTACATATTATCATAATATACTTTAAAATATGCTTGCTCTAACTTCAAAATATTTGAATAACTATTCGGCATAATTTCAAGGCTTAATTCGATAAACTTGTCTAAAACTAAATTTATCAAGTGTATATTATATTTATCCTCTTTAAACTTTTGTTTGATTTGTTCAATTATTATATTTTCTTCTAAGAGCACCAGTGCGCGCCCATAAGTTTTATCTACTTTACCTCTTTGAAAAGCTGGCTCTAAATAATTAAGTATGTCATCTACACTACTATACGTTTCAAGTCCAGTTTGGATATGCAAATGAATTTTGTCAGCAATTTCTCTGATTCTTTCATCTTCTTGTTTATTTTTTGGCATTAAACTTTCGCGAATCAAATTTTTTTGTTCAACAATATCATTTTCTACTTGATTATATAACTCAACAAAATCACTAACACTTTTCGGCTTTAATGTTTCTATCTTTTGTTCAATCTGTGTAAAGCTACTGTCATATTCTTCCATTATTATCCCTCTTTTCATGCTTCAAATAATTAAATACTCTTATTTATTATCCAATCTTTAATAAGTAAAACTTTAAAATTCTTCCTATATGAGATAGTAAATTAGTGATAAGATGTTAATATTACAAGATTAAATATAGCTATAGTTAATTTTTTTATGATTCATATGAATTTTGCACAAATTTGGTAGTTTCATGAGTGCATACACATAAAAAGGAGGTGTAGTATTTTGAATCTACATTTCATGGTTGTTTTTTGGCTATCAGTAATTTTCTTAATTTGTGGTATTGGCGCACTTATCGCATACAAAGTAAGAGGATCACAACAAGCTAAAGAATCTTTACTTGGCGTTACAGTCATGCTAATTGTTTTTGGTGTTGTTGGTATACTATTCTCATTAATATTTAGTTAAAAAATAAAATTGAATTTTTTAAGAAGAACCAATAAACTATACTTCGAAAAACCGTATACCATTTCTTAACGTGAATTAATCGACGTAAATTTCTTAACATTGGTCTAAAGATAATTTCAGAAAATAAGTTAATATTGTTTTATTTTGGAACAAGACAGAAATCAATTTTAAATTTTTGATTGTTGTCCTGTTCTTTTTTACTATAAGCAAACTGCTTTTCCTATTATTTTAAACTTCACCTTTCAATCTAAAAGAAAGGTATAAATGATTAACATTACTAAGGCTAAAACAAAGAAATAAATAAAGCGTTGGAAAGTGCGTCTCTTTTCATGACGTATTTCATCTTTGGCATAATTTTTATTTTGATGTAATCTAGTGTTAATAAATAAAAATGGCATTGTTGCTAAAAATGCAAAAATAAGACTTAATATTATTATAATAACTATGTTCATAGGCTCACCTCTATAAAAACATTGTTTACTTAATTCTTATTCCCTGTATTTTGTACTTTAATGAAAATTAATCAAAGATATTGGAAGTAGTATTATAGCTTTATGATTTACAATTAAATTAATTTCTAATCAACTCGATAAAATTTTAAAAGGAGGCACCAATTTGAATTTAACTTACTTACCACAGTGGACAGTAATTAATCAAAGTCAAAAACAATTTGTTATACAAGAGGATGAAACTTCCATTTCAATAGTTAGTCCTATAAATGACCACGCCATGGGTATCTTAAGCCAGGTATCTTTTGATATTGAACAAGGCGCAGTAATAAACTATAAAGTAGAAAACAACAGCAAATCTTTAATTATTGAAATCGATGAATTAAAGAAATATTTGATAATTAAGGACATTTAAAATACTATATTCTGAATATAGATCTATGAGTAGTATTAGATTTATATTTTCACTTATTAGTGTAATTAAAGGGTATAATATTTATAACATGAGTTGTTTTTTATCTAATATAAGATGGGTGAGTGATTCGAATGAAATTCTTCAGAAATTTATTGTTACTCGTATCTGGTGTATTAGTCGTCCGTGCACTATTGTTAAGTATTGATAATTCAACTAACGAAAAAATAGAAAACAAAGTTAGCGTTCAAGATAAGCAAAAATAATAAATTAATATTAATTTAACTAACAATCATTATAATTCTTTATAATGATTGTTAGTGTTATATCTGAGGTTTATTTTATATTTTTAGAGAGAGGTAACTATGCATCATTTAAAAACTAAAATTGAAAATTACCAAATTTACATATATTTTACTGCCATATTACTTGCTATAATTACAGGATTAACATCAACACATTTAATTAAATTACTTGAATCGGTCATCCCTATCTTTATTGGAATTTTAATGTTAAGTATGTTTTCACAGATTCCTTTTTTAAAATTACGTAAAAACGCTCTAAGCGGCAAATTTATTATGGCGTTAGTATTATCAAACTTTATACTTATCCCTATCTTAGTATATTGTTTAATTCAGTTATTTAATATTACTTCTCCTGCCATATTAATAGGTCTAATGCTCGTATTGTTAACGCCCTGTATTGATTATGTAATTGTCTTTACCTCACTAGGCAAAGGAAACGCGCAATATATGTTAATTTCTACACCTATTTTATTTATTTTACAAATTATCTTATTGCCTTTGTACTTTGCTATCTTTAATAGCGAAAACACCTTTTACTTCATTGATTTAGCACCATTTATTCAATCATTTATCACTTTTATTGTCCTACCATTTGTAATTGCTGCACTACTACAATATTTTAGTAAACACGCTTTGGTCATAGAGAAAACGCTAAATATTACTGGATGGTTGCCAGAACTATTTATGTCTTTCGTACTTTTTGCAGTCATTGCTTCACAAATACATAAAATCACTCATGATTTAAGTGTCATAGCTACTGTTATCCCTATCTATATAATATTTATGATTATCGCTCCTTTCCTTGGATATCTGTCAGGAAAACTATTCGCATTAGAAACTACGACTTTACGAACATTAGCCTTTAGTTCAAGTACAAGAAATGCTTTGGTTGTATTACCTTTAGCACTCTCATTACCAGATAGCTGGGTAACAATTACAACAACTGTGATTATCACACAAACGTTGGTTGAATTAATAGGAGAGGTTTTTTATATAAAAATAATACCTAAATTTATCAAGTAAAGCTTTCTGTGGCATCTATATAGAGATCATACGATGTTCTCAGATATAAAAAAAGTTTTTTATGTATTAACAATTACATATCATACAACTAAAGCATTTGTTATAATAGATATCAATCGTAAAATATTACCTTTTGATTTAAAATCATCGTATAAGTTAATATTTTAATACGTTTGGCTATGAATTCATTATGTTTCATATTGAAATTAAACAAAGGAGTGGATGTTTTGAAGAAATTTATTTTAGTTTTATTAGGGGTACTAGGTACAGCATTTTTAATCAAACCATTATTAACAGTTGTAGTTGATGACGAAGATGAAAGTGTTGATGAGGATCGAACAAATGAACAATTTTAAACTCAGCTATTTATAAATACAATAAGTTAATTATTAATATTTTCAAAAGCGCCGACAAATTCTTAAGATTTTGTTGGTTTTTTATTTTGCTATTTTTAAGCACAATTCAAATATTGTTATTTTGTGTAATTTTACTATAAAATAGAAATATAGTTTTACTTTCTGATGATTATGTATTCCCTTAATTCACTATAACTTTAAGCCCTCTATACTTATGAAATTTCTAAATTTGAGGTGATTTTATGCAAATACTAAGAAAAGTTAATGACGATGACACTCTTTTATATTATGTAAAAACCGACCTAGGTTTAATTATTAAAATTAAAGTTAATCCCTCTTTAAACAACGCCGAAACAAAACAAATGTTGATTGATGTAGCCAATGAAATGGATGATAAATTGAGGAGAAATATTGAATAAATAACAACTACTATACTCTATATATTCAAAAATTTATTGACCGCTTATAACTAGTACCTTTTTTATTGTTTTATAAATTCATTTCTATAAACCATTTACTGCTTAAGTTATTAATATCATAAGCCACTTATAAAAACTGTGAAAGAATCTGTAGTTAAAGATTTTTCGCAGTTTTTATAATCTTATTAAAGAAGCACTGCAAAATTTTCTTGGAGATTAAATAACAAAAAAAGCGCCACCCTTTAAGAATGGCGCAAATCTCGAAAATATAATCCACACTAGAGTTTGGAGGACTTCTTGTGCTTATTAATATGTACCCATAAATTATTTAATAAAAACATAAATAACTAATTTCACACTAAATTACTTAGTTTTATTTATTAATGCTGTACATTCATTTTAATGACCCCAATAATATAAACTTTGCTGTTTCAAAAAAAAATTAAATGAATTCAATCATACTGTTGGAAAACAAATTAATAAAAAGTTATCCTATATATAAAGCATTAAATGAAATGAGTTATTGAATAAGCGTTATTCGTAGTAATAATTTACAACGCATTTCTATTTAGTTAGGTAGTAAAGAAAATAGAAATGTTTTCAATAAAAAGGGTGATGAAATGGAAGTACTACGTAAAGTCTATAAGGACGATGAGCCAGTCTATCATGTAAAAACTGACAAAGGGTCAGTTATTAGAATTAAAGGTTCTGACGAACTAACAGACCAAGAAACTGAAGAACTATTAACACTTGTATCTCAAGATATTGATAAAATGAAAAAATAAACCATTACATTTTATAGGCTACTACAGAAAGTATAATGCAGAAACTTATTAGGTGCATGTTTAAAGCAAGGGGCAATTAAACAATAAAACGCCTATATAAGACAAAAATACATTAACAGTAGTAATATAACGAGATAAAAACTTAATAATATGTTGCTAATAAATAATTTCATGAATAGTAACACATATGAAATGCGTGAATATGAAACCTAAACATAGTTTTAGATTTCGAGTTCACGCATTTCACTTTATATTATCAGATTATTAATGGTTTAAATGCATTTGAAAAGTTATATGAGGGATATTATCTTCTAAGTAAACATCTGAGACACTTTCAAAGCCAAATGACTCATAAAATGACTTTAGGTATGCTTGGCCGGATATTCTAACCTGCGTTTGCTTATAGCTTTCTTTAATCTTATTTAATGTTGCCTGCACAATTTCTCTACCGTAATTAGACTTTCTATACTTTTCTACTACTAATACCCTACCAAAAGTTATATAAGACGGATGCTCAATAATACGACTATATGCTACGATTTCTTCTCCCTTTTTAAGCATTACATGCAAAGTATTTAAATCAAATTCATCTACTTCTTGATATATACAATTTTGCTCAACTATGAATACATTTACTCTAGCTTGAAAAACTTTAATCAATTCTATATTAGACATTTCTTTTGTGTGCTTAATAACTAATTCCATCTTATATTCCTCCAATAAATAAAAAGTACTAGATTTATACGAATCTTTTAAAACGAGAACACGTAGCATAAATCTAGCACTATTAACGAAAACATGAAAGAATTTATATTTAGTTCTTATTCGAATTTTTTTCACTACGATGACTTTAACTAAAAATTTAGATCTTATTGTTCAACAATTTGAATTAAATTACCACATGTATCATCAAATATGGCATATTTCACACCTTCAACCTCTTTAGGTTCTGTATGAAATTCAATTCCTCTATTTAGCAATGCTTCATGTTCTATTTCCAAGTTATCTACTCCAAACATGGTTACCGGTATACCCGCTTCATATAAACCCTTTTGGTAGTTTTTCGCAATTAGACTTTCATTAGGTTCCAAAACAATTTCAACAGGGTTATTAGAATTTTCTTCAGTCACCGTTAACCATCTAAATCCTCCCCCCATTTCAATGTTATGCTTTAATTTAAATCCTAATTTTTCAGTATAAAATTGTTGTGCTTCATCTTGATTATTAACAAAAATACTCATAGCAATTATTTTCATAATAAATCTCCTTAGTCTTAATTAAATTATTTTATACATATTCCAAATTTGATAATTTTGATACATTTCTACAATTAACTATTTAATTTACACATTTCTATATCAAGATAAAAATACATGTAAATATACAATTTTTTATTTAATTTACTTAAATAAAAAAACATAAATTTTGTAATACTAGTACCCATATATTACAATTAAAAATGGTACAAGTATTATCTATTTTTAGGAGTGAACGATTGTGAAAATTCTTAACGAATTACGCGAGAAATCTAATTTAAGCATATCTAAACTAGCTATTAATTTGAATGATGGCTATGGTACAGATATCAGAAATTGCCAAATATGGGACTGGGAAAATGGCTATCGCACTATTTCAGATAAAGACGCTGCAATGTTAGCGGACTATTTTAATGTTTCAGGAGAAACATTTACTTCATAATTGCATCAAATGAAATGTAATATAAATTAAGGGACAATGAGTTGGTAATAAAGGCTATGACATAACAAATGTCATAGCCTTTCATCATGTAAGTGATATCATCACATAGCCCTATCTCACTAAAAGTAGCTACATCTTTCCTTTAATCTCAACTCAAATAACTACAATTTCTTTTTGACTATTTTATTTTTTGTAAACAACAGTAATAAAGTAGTCAACGCCTTCAATACTATTTGTCACAGATGGAGTAACACTTACTAATTCCCAGTGTTGTTTCTCATCTACATGTTGTAAAAATTCGTTAACACGTTCATCAAATTCTTCAAAATTTTCTTCATATTTCATATGCAATGTTTTTATTTTCATTATAATCTTTCCTTTCAATAAACTTTCCACAATCAATTGTAAATCTTTAAATTTTTCATAACAAACATTACGATAATCGTTTAGTTTGGTTAAACACTTTTATTGTAAGGATGCTCTTTAAATTTTAGTAATACGTATTTCATTATCTATCCAATCAACAATTTCTTTAAAAATACTTAGATTATAAGATGACTCATTTAATATCTCATGTTGCAATCTATCATAAATATGAATGGATTTATGTTCAGATTCTATTTCTTGGTATAATTGCAGTGAATCATGATAACTTACTAATCCATCTTCTTTACCATGTAATATCAAAATATTGTTAGTAAAACGCCCCGCATTATTTTTCAAATACGTTACGCCATCTAATAATGTGCGGATAAGCCCCATAGATATTTGTTTTGCATTTAATTGGTCAATTTCATATTTTCTAATAACTTCAGCATCAGAACATACACCATCTCCTAATTCATTTTTAATATAAGTGTCTGATGAAATACTTGGATCAGGGTCACCAAATAACTTGTTATTATACCTTGTTAACGCACCAGATGTAACTACACCATCTACAGTGCCAGGATAAATCGTTTCAAATAAAGTTACTGTATAACCACCCATGCTATGTCCAATAAGATATACTTTCCCTTCGAATGTGTTTTTTACATATTCTATTATAGCTGTTAAATCTTCTACAATTTCATACATATTACTATAATAAGTTTGTCCCCCTCCAGATCTACCATGTCCTCTTTGGTCGTATCTTATGACATTAAAATTTTTTTCATTTAAGTATGCCGTTAAAATATCGTAACGATCTAAATGTTCAGCTAATCCATGTACTATAATAATGTTTGCCTTTGCTTCTTGCGTATCATTAATTTTAGTATATAGTTTCGTATTATCTGATGAATTTAAATATTTAATATAATGCATCTTGTTCACCCCTTAATTTATAAATTCTATACTCGCAATTACGTCTACCCTCATTGTATCAATTTACACTTTTTTTATGTAACCACTTTACTATTCATTGTAGATTCTATTTAGGTTGAACTTAAAAAAATAGTTATACGATAATGAATTTGGTATACTCAAAGCAATCCAAACTCAATTAAGAAGGTTAGACTATGTATAAATCATTAGACTTTATAAGCTCAATATTAAAATCTACGAAAAATATTAATTTAAAAAATTGTAAAACTGAATTTTTTAATGAGGAGTATGAAAGTTGTACTTTTCAAGCTGATAAACAAACTTTCAGAAGTAGAATCGCTAAAAAAACGCCAAATAAACAAGGTTACTTTGTAGTATTTTGGACCAAAGATAATGAGAATAAAAACAGACCTTTTACTTATAATGAATCATGTGACAAATTAATTATTACGGTAATTGATGAAAGTCATAAAGGGCTATTTATATTTCCAAAAGACGTGTTAGCTCAAAAAAACATTATAGCTAACGGTGTAAAAAAAGGGAAAATGGCAATCCGAATTTATCCAACTTGGGAACAGAAATTAAATCAAACTGCAAATAAAACTCAAAGTTGGCAATTAAATTATTTTATTGATTTAACTGATAATATTGATGAAGTTTCATTATACAAATTGTTAATTTGAAACTTAAGTTAATAAAATTCAAGCAACATTAATTACTATAAAAATACAGCTACATAAATTCTGCGATACATCTTTTAGAAATCGAACAAATATAAATCTATACATATTCGTCAATTTATTTTTTGTATTATGGTTGAAGTTTTGATATAGCTTATATCATAATAATTTGCCATGCTTTTTAAAAATTGTAATAGATATGTTTCATCTATTTCTTCTTTTTTAAACGCTTCTTTTAAATAGTTATGTAAATTTTTTTCTGATGAACTACATTTTCTTTTAAAATAACCCCACATATGGTCATACGCGTTAATTATTGACCCTTTACTTGGTGTAGTATTTATTGCTTCATTAATTAATGTTTCAATTTCTTCTATCGCTGTGCTATATTTCAATTTTTCTCTAATCGCTTTATACTTATTTTGATTATGCCATAGCACTTCATATTTATGTTGCTTCCATAATTGCTCAATTTCATATTGTCTACTCATTGTGATCTATCCTTTTTAAATCTCCCGCCAAATAATATTTTTTAATGGGAGAACATATTATTGATATAACGTATATAAGTTGAAAACATAAGATATGTTTATTTCTATCATCTGTATAGAATTTATTACCTTATTCCAAGTTTTATAAACCAGGATATTATCTATATTGTTGACTTTATATTTAAAACTATAACAATTAAAATACAACTAATACGAGGTTCCTACAACTTTTAAATTACAGTTAATGATATGCTTGTATGGGAGCGTGATATAAATGTCAAAATATATATTGTCTTATAATTTAAATTCAATTTCATACGGATATGAAAAATTACCTGCACAATTAAATTCTTTAGGTAATGCACTATATATTTATAGTGGCTTGTGGTTTTTACAAAGTGACTTAGACAAAAATACAATTTGTGAATGCATCAAATCATCATTTAACGCAACTGATGATTTTCTAATTTTTGAAATTGAACAAAGCCCTTTGGGTACATTAAACGCACAAAAATATTCCGAAATTCAAAAACTAATTGATGCTTAAGGACTTGATTTATTAACTAATGTCTGTGATTTCTTAATAACGCATCATGCAAGGTTACCTTCACAAAAACACACCAATAATACGTATTGAACTACCTTCATTCTCTATCTTAGGAGAAATACTTTTTTAAGTATAGTCCTCTTTTTCACAGCAAAACAGTGAATTTTTATTAGAGTAACATATGACTGCTCATCATCACTTTTCCTCTATTTTATAAATTTTATTCTTTTGTCATATATAATTCATTCTAAATACAAATATACCAAGTTACATACATTTTGATTGTTTTAAATTTTATCATTTTGTATATTATTAATAGAATGATCTAAAAATATTTTTGAGGTGAATAACATGGCAGATGAAAGCAAATTTGAACAAGTAAAGGGAAATATAAAAGAGACAGCAGGCAATGTTATGGATGATAAAGAATTAGAAAAAGAAGGTAAAGAAGATAAGGCTTCAGGTAAAGCAAAAGAAGTAACTGAAAATGTTAAAGACAAAATCAATGGCGTTATCGACAAACTAAATAAGTAAAAATAATTTATATAAGATCACAAAATTAATTATTGTGGTCTTTTTTTCTAGTTAAATTTAAAACAATTCATTAAAATGTTCAAAATACATTCCTCAATAGTTAAAGCTTATCATTTCACATATAAACATAGTACGCTTTATAGTTGCAAAAGCGTTTATATGTAGTACAATTAAACAAAACATACTATTTCTATAGGAATATTACCGTCATAGTTAAATAGTGGATTTATTTAAACGTATATACTCAAACTAAATTTTTAAAAAGCTATTTTAAGGGGACATTATGAAAATTATTAAATATGAAATTGGTAGTATAGACATTAGTTACACAGTTGAGACACATAAGGGGCATGTGTTCACACATACTTTACCTAAAGATACACCGTCAGATAATGTTCAACGTTATTTGACGCTATTATCAAATACTGTGGATGAAAGAAAAATTAAATAAACACTTTTAACTATTATAATAAAGGAGTGAATCGACCTACTTATTAAAACAATGAGTTGGCTGACGCACTCCTTTATTCTTATTCAGAATGTAATGAGACATTTTTCCTTCTTTGTATTTATCAAACATCCTTTTTTATATTAATCTTAAACATCATAATTAAATAGAAATTATACTAACTACTATGTAGGTTAGCTTTTATACTCCACCAATAACTCAAAAATATTCAGTTAAAAATCAAAAAAACGGGACATCAATCTAAATTAAGATTTTAATGCCCCGTTAAAATAAGAATCACATCTATCACCGTACGCTTATGGAACTCACAGTAAAATGTCTACATATTTAAAAACTGAAATTAAAGATTATACTTCAGTTTTTGACCTATTATTTTTTAGTTATTCATCTATTTATTGTAATTTGGGCGAATAAATATCATTTCTGATTCATAATCATGAACGATTTTGTGCGCAACTTCAGTTTTATCTGCGCCGCCACCTTCCCAATTTTGGTCTAAGGACTGAAATTGAAGATAATTACCATCATAATTACCGTTAGTTACAATCGCAGTATGACCAGCTCCTTCACCATAATTTTCATTAAACACTACAATATCTCCTGCAGTTGCTTTGAAATCAGGCGTATTTTCATAAACTGTCGCTTCTCCTATAAAGTTATTTTCTTCTGGAATATCTTTTGCATAATCACCCTTTAATCCATGACCATATAAATAATCCCACTGTTCATTTACAAGATCGAAGCATTGCCATCCATACTCTGAATCATAGTCCCAACCTTTACCGTTTAAAGTTTCAACATGATTAATTGCATCCTGTTGCGTTGCATTTGTAGCAGCTGAAGCATTACTAGATTGATTTATTACAAATATGTATAATGTTGCTACCATTAAAAACGAACTGATTTTTAAAATATACTTAAACATAAAAATCCCCTTTGTTTATTATATAACTCTAGTTTTCACTATAACTTATTTCATTATTTCTTTATACTAAAACTATTGTTAAAAATTCTAAACGGAGGTAACGTAATGGCATATTTTGGTACACTATATTTTTTCACTGGTAAAATGGGTGCTGGTAAATCAACAATTTCTAAAAAAATTGCTAGAGATAAAAATGCCATACTATTATCAGAAGATGAAATTCTTGAACAATTTTATCCAAATCAAATAAAGACCTTTGATGATTACTTAACTTATTCTAATTTTATTAAACCTTTTATTAAAAGTCATGTTCAAAATTTATTAAGGGTTGATACAAATGTGGTCATGGACTTTCCTGGCAATACTCAAAAACAACGAAAGTGGCTAAGTAATATTGCTTCTGAAATCAATGTTAGCCATAAACTCATTTATCTAAATATATCAGACGAAACATGTTTACAAAGGTTAAAACAGCGAAATATAGAAAATCCTGAAAGAGCGAATTTTGACACATTAGAAATGTTTAATTATGTTAGCCAGTATTTTGAAAAACCTAATGAATCTGAAAGGCTAAATATAGTAGAAATTACGCAGTAATCATTAACTAATATTTTCACATAAAATTAAAGAGCACTTCTTATGATTTTTTTAATTCATAAAAGTGCTCTTTTTCCTATAACATAGCACAACTATAATTAGTCACTCACTGCGAAGTAATTGCCTTGACCATCTTGGAAATTAAATACTCGTGTGCCTGACATTTCAATTATCTCATGACCAGTTAAACCTTTTTCTTTTAATTTTTCATACAACGCATCAAGGTCCTTTTCTTTGAACATTAGAGATGGTGTTGTAACGCTTACTTCAGGACTGTATTTTTCCATAAACTCTTTTTCAATAATTGAAATTGATGTTTCAACACTCTCATTTGGTGCTACCTCTACTGCTTTAAAACCTTCTGCCATTTCTTCTTCAGAAACTACAACAAATCCTAAAATATCTGTCCAAAACTCAACTGATTTCGCTTGATCATCAACATATAACATCACTTGATTTAATTTTTCCATTTAAAAATCCCCCCGTTTGTTTTATATATACTTACCTTTATATTATCGTTTAGAAACATCATTAGTCATAATTACTTCAAATTAAAATATAAGGCTTTGTTATCACAAAACCCCACTTATATATACAAAAAATTCATATGAGTGTTATTAATAAATTTTAGTGTTGTGAGTATTAAAAATTACACTTAAAAATATCTAAACCTCACCGACAATGATGAGGTTTAGATATTATAGTTTTATTTTCGCTTTCTTAGGTATGTCTTTTTCTTTCACTTCATTATATCCTTTTACTTCTCCAATTTTATAATCTAATTCTAAATAATGATTTGTTTTTAATTTTTTTGTTGCTGTATAAGTAATCTCTTTTCCATTACCATCTTTATCATATGCCTTATTTGTATATTCATATAATTTAATATCTTTACCAGAATCTTTTACACTTTTAGGCTCATTAGTCTGTATATAATATTTTTCACTTGTAATCAAAGGATTTAAGTTAGCCAAATTTCTAACGTTTTTACTATCTGTATGAGATTCAGCATATAACTTCCAAAAGAATAACACTAAAATTATTGCTACAATTAATAGAAATATTTTAAAAATAATTTTCATTATTTAAACCTCCTAGCTTTTAATTCAATACTAACATTTCACCATAATTGAATCGTTCGAAAATTGTTACAAAATACCATTCTCATGTGACAATTTTGAAAGAAATGGTCTATCGTATGACTAATAAAGATTTCTTTAATATATTGCACTTTATTATCAATTAAGATAGCTATTGTAAAAATATAAAACTAAAACAATTGTGGTGATAAAATTTTAATTTTAGAAAATACGGTACTATGATTAAATCATTGCTTTCTTATACAAGGTTAAAATAAACCACCCATATATATAATTGAGTGGTTTATTTAATCATAAATATTTATTTTAAAAGTTTATCTTTTAAATGCATTGCCGAAACAATAATAATTTCATATTCTTCCTTGATTGTTGAAATTTCTTGACTCCATTAAAGTCTATTTATTATTTTGTAATGTCCCATGAATATTAGATGGCATTTCAATTGTTGAATGTCTAGGATACCTTGCGCTTTAATTATATGGTAACATTGATTTAATTTATTAAGTATTCTTAAAAAATTGGGAGGCTTTTTATGATAAAAGCAATTTTATTTGATTTAGATGGCACAATTTTAGATAGAGAAAGCTCATTAAATAATTTTATAGATGACCAGTATGATAAATTCATTAGTTACTTAAAACATATTGAAAAAACAACTTTCAAAAATAAATTTATAGAATTAGATAACAATGGATATGTTTGGAAAGATAAAGTTTATGCACAATTAATAGACTACTTTAATATTAATAACTTAACACCTGATGTTTTTCTAAATGACTATACAACTAATTTCCGGAAAAATTGTTTACCTTACCCCAATTTATATAAAACTTTAAAGATACTTAACGCAAATAATTATAAGTTAGGCATCATTACTAATGGTAAATTCCCTTTCCAATATAAGAATATTGAAGCTCTAAAAATCGAAGAATATATGGATATAATTTTAGTATCTGAAAAAGAAGAAATTAAAAAACCTAACCCACTTATTTTTGAAAGAGCTGCTAAGAAATTAGGAGTAAAATTAAATGAATGTATTTTTGTAGGTGATAGTTTAGAAAATGATTATAAAGCATCTAATTCAGCTGGAATGTATGCGGTATATAAAGGAAACAATGACCAAGATTCAATTAATACAATACCTACCATTCAAGATTTATCTGAGATACCTTGTATTATTAATAACTACAACTAACTAGTTGATAATAAAAAAACACTTAGTTCTAGCTTCCACAAATAAAGTATTTATATAAATGAATAATTTTAACTTTATTAATTGATTGATAAAACATGAGAAATACTATGAATTTTTACTCAAAAGAAAAGGTCTATGATAATTTAACCGTAAGCTTTTCTTATACTCACATTTTCTGTTTCTTTTAGCTATTATTTTAGAAACTAGTTTCCATACGGTTCAATTAATGTAACATAATTTAAATTAACAGCTTTTTCAAATGGCTCTATAATTACTAGAATATTTTCATTAGATAATGTTTCGTCTATTTCACTCACAGTAATACTTCTACTTTTGTGATTATCATGTATATAAAGGAATACACCATTGTTTTTATCATTGTTCAAATAATGTTTGATGACATCTAGACCCATAATTTTCCTCCTATTCTTTATCGTAATTTTGCAAAATATCATTTTAACGTAACCACGCAATTTTATTTATAAATTACATACGCTTAAATGCTTAAACGTAATACATCTGTATTGTTTGGAGTATACCCCAGCATACGTAGCATTGTAACAATTTGGCCTTTGTGATGATATTCGTGTGTAATTGAATGGAATAATAGCTGACGTATTGTTTTTTCGATAAACTGATTGTCTTGCTTCCATATTGCCGTTTTATGAATACGGTTATCTAACTCATTACTTTCTCTATCCAAAATTTCTTCGACATATTGATCCGCTTCTAAAAAGTATTGCTTTATATCATTTATGTCTAACGTTGTGATTGCTTCATTTGTAAATAATGGTCTTTCAGTTTTCTCAAGAACGAATGAACCTAGCCATGCATGGTAACAACCAGCTATATGAACTAATGATTTTTTAATACTTTGAAAACCAAAATCAAATTCTTTAGAAATTTCATTTTCATTTAAATTACTGCATTGTTCTAATAAAATCTCCCTATTTTGTCTAACCCATTTATACTCAGCATACTCCATTAACTTCCCCCATTTCATTATTTACGAATATTCTAACATATGAGAGTTGATCAAACACCACTCTCACTTTAACTTTCAGTTACATAAAACATTTTACTAGTGTAACAATATAGTTGCTAAGCGTTCTATAATTAAGAACTTATATTCATTTTTTCTATGTGATAAGTACTCAGATACATAAATTATTTAACTATAACTTTTTGTTATCACTATCGTCATTTAAGTGTAGTACAATTAAGTTATAATATTATTTTTTAGGGGATGTATAAATGAAAAAAGTCTTATTTTTATTATTAGCTAGTTTTCTAGCATTAGCAGCATGTGGTAGCAATGAAGAAAGTAAATCTGATGATAAGAAGGTAGCAAAATCATCAAATGAAGAGAATAAGAAAGGCGACAAGAAATCTAATGATGATAAAAAATCTGTTAAAGAAAAAGAGAAAGAGAAATCTAATGAAAACTCTGACGATACTGATAATGAAAAAGTAGCTGATAATGAGCAATCTGAACAAACAACTAACGAAAATGAACCACAAAATAAAGCATTAACTAAAGAAGAAATATCTCAACAAATGAAGAATGGTGTCAATGTTAACGGCATGGTAGATGCTGATGGGGATACATGGTACCAAGCACCTGGTAATGGTGATGTCGTTGGTTATACCAAACCTGATGGAACACAATGTACCGTTGGCGGATGTGTAACCCCAGCCCAACAAGAAAAAATGAATAAAGAACAGTATGATGAATCTGATGATGTCAATGCTGAAATAAATGCCGCTAGAACTGAAGAGGAACAAGTAGACGCTTTACGTAAAAAATATAATGGTGGTTTATCTTCTGCAGAGTTACAAACTAAAACAGCTATTGAGCAAGGTTATTATGATGGAAATGATGCTGATGAAGTTTATAACAAAATTAAAGAGCGAGAAGCTGAAATTGAATCAGGAAAATATGACCATTACAAAAACTAATTACATGGGCGTACTATACGCCCTATATTTTTATCAAAAGCGTCTAGCTTAGTTAGGTGCTAAAATTCTCTGTACCACCAATACCTTTAATTACTCGTCATTTTCTTCACTGAATTTAGTAAATTGATAAGTAACTCCAATAATAATATATTCCTTCTATATCACAATTCATGTTCCATCATAATCCTATCATTTGTTTTTATGAAGCCATTTTTTTCATAAAATTTTGATGCTATTTCTCCACCTGTAATTAAGAAAATATTATTTATATTTTCACTTTTCATTACCTCAGAGACAAAACTTAATAATTGTTTCCCAATACCCAATCTTTGTTGATTAGGTATTACATTGAATTCATCAATACAAAATTGATTTAAATCTCTAAAATAATAATCTATTCTACCTATACACATAGCTATTATTTCTCCCTTTTCTTCAATAACATATCCTCTTGAATTAAACCCGCTCATTGTTGCTTTAATTCTAAGTAATGCTTCATTTTCAGTCCATTTATTATGCCACGGTGGACCTGCATACGCTGAGATTAAATTTTTAGCACAATCGTTATAATCATCAGTTTGAATTTTTCTAATGTTCATAGTTATCCTCCCATTTTTCTATAGCTTAAAAATACTAAAACGTATTAATACAAAATTTTTAAAGCCTAACTTTAAAAGGGATCACATACGCTTACTAAGCAATATTTGTAAGTGTATAATCATATAGTTTTCCTTTAGTTACGTCACTTACTAGAGATATAAGCCAACTATAATCATTTTAAATACAGAAGCATCTTTCACAAATCTTTCCATATAAAGCATTATTCTTACTCTAGTAAAAATTTACAATTCACAGAATATTCTAACATACATTCTTATAAAAATAACTACTCCGAAGAGTGGCAATTTACTTTTTGAAAATTAACTTATCCTTTAAATGATGGTCACTTAATGACTGTCTGACAATCTTATTTTGGTCTTTTATGTATTGTTCTAGTTGTTCATATTGTTTGGGGAAGTATCTTAAAGGCTTGCCACTTAACCAAACGACACCCTTTTGGTTAAGTGGATTGAAATACTTTCAAGTTATCTTGCGTTAATCTGTTTCATACATCTGGTGCGTTTGTATTTATTATTTTTATAGTATCATATCATGAACAAAACAGAACGTTTGTTCTCGAAATAAATATAATGTATAGTCTAGTAAAGTTCTTTAGGAGGAGTTTATAATGGAATTAAATAAAGTAGTAGAAGAAAGTATGAAAATCCGTGAAGCGTATCATGCTCTAGAAGAAAAATACCATGGAAGAAAATGGGATATCCAAGAAGATGCTTTGGCTATGTCAACAGATGTAGGTTTAATTAGTAGACTTATAATGGATGAAGCTAATATCTGGCCCGCTAAAAAAGATGAAACTAATAACTTAGAATATAAAATTGGTGAAGTTGTGTGGTGGTTATCTGTTATATCTAATAAAAGTGAAATAGATTTTAACAAAGCTGTAGAAGATTTTATTAAGAAAAAACAAAACGACTTCAATATTGAATAAATTTTATCGCTTAAGTTAAGTAACTGATTTTCAGTTGCTTTTTTTATTGCAAAAAGCCACCCAGTGACATTGTGTGGGTGGTTTATTATCAAGCAAAATTAAATTACATTAGCCAAAATTATTAAAGTCAAACCACAAACTACGGCTGCTGCCGCAAAATAAATTGTGTTTTTATAACTAACTTTTTTCTTACTTTTACTTATTATTTTATAAATTTCATATAACCAAAGAACAAGTGCAGAAATCCCAAATACAACAAAACCAATTCCAAATACATAACCTATAATATCTAAAAACATAATCATTGCTCCTTTAAATCTAACTTACAATTATGATAACAAATAATAGTAGGTGCGAACCTAACATCATTGTCACATTCAAAAAAATAGGACAATCATATAATTGTCTACCCTTATAAATTTTTGGATTTAGTACAGCAAAACATTCATAACAATCAGTCATATATAAATTACACTTTACAGCACTTACATCTCTCCTTTTATATTTATATTCGTATTCGTACTTATTATTTTCGAAAATAAATTGAAGTTTTCAATTACAATTATTTTTAATATAAAATAATTCATTGCTATGTAAACTCTTATAAATTTATTTGATCAATCATTTAAATTAGTTCAGTGATTATAACGACTTTTTGTATCAAAATAAAAAGCCTATGACCATTTCAGTCATAGGCTTTCCTAATATGGATACGGCGAGAGTTCATTATACCGTTTATGTATACGTTTAAAAATTGCTATAAGCATTGTCATATCAACGTTTAAATTACCTTACTAGTTGAGTGCGAAATGTTAAAATTGCAAAAACAACATAAATTTGTGCACTCTATGATTGATTGTGTTCTTATTTATAATTACCAATTTTATAAACTCTCTGTTCATGATATTCACCATCAATAAATCCAATACTGTTATACAAATCTTCTTCTAATACTCTTTCTTTTAAAACATTTAATTCTTTTACTAAAATATTAAATATAATGGATACATCTGCTATAAATGGATGGGAATCTTTTTCTTTTCTTTCGCAAATTTCGGATTCATTTAAAAATATATCTCTATATACCGTTATTATAGTTTGATTTAATTCACTAGGTAGCGAGTAATCAAATGAATGACTACTATAATTTTGCATTCTATTACACGTGGAAATAAATTGTAGCATTGGTATGTAAATATCTTTATCACTTTCATACGTTTCATCGTTTTTTGATATTTCCAAGAATGGGGTAATATAATCAAGAGTAACGGTTTAGTATTAGAAAATAACAAAATTCAACAATATACTACTAGAAAAAAATTACCTCAAGCGATACATGATTACGTTTTAGCTATATCAGAAATCAGCAACTTAGCTATTTTGAAAAAAGATAATATAAAATCTCTCTTTAGAGATGAAGTCATACAATACTTTTTAAGAAATAGAGATACCTATCCCAATGTTTTTCCTGAATTTAAAGTAGAAGGAAAATCAAAACTTACTCATAACTTTGAAGCTGTATTTCCAGGTAAAACAACAGAGTATGTTAAAACTATTAAACAAATTAACAAGAATAGTGCCAAAAATGCTCCTTTTGATTGGGATGATGTTGAAGAATATATAAGTAAATGTACGATTCTAATGCTAGGTTAAATATTATTACAGAAAACGAAGATGAAATAAGTGATTCCGTAGCAACCATGTTATCTCAATATAATGTTGATGTATTACCATTTGACAATAAAGAAAAATTAGAAAAAAATTTAGCAAGTCTTAATTTTAGGTTAGCTCACCTACCCTTATTATTTTTTATCTTTTTTTGGAAGAATCTTTGTAGCCCTTTGAAAACTTTTGTATGTGCTATATATACAATTTTCATTGAAAAACAACCCACCTATTCATTTAGGTGGGCTTTTGCGTATTCGTATAGTTTTTCAGTTGTCTTTTTTAACTTAACAAATTAAACTTTTAATTTTCATCTCGTTTATTTTCTTGTTCTTTTTTTATTTCTGAAACAGATTTCAAGTCTTTTTTATACATTTTTTCAAGCTTAGCTGAACTAGTTATGTCTCCATCAAATTGAAAATTTTCAGTAGATCTTATACCTGCTGTAAATGAAATATCTTCATCGTCATTTATATTACCGCTTATATCATATCCATCCATTGGGTTCTTTTTAATTTCAGAAAAATGGATTTTTTTAAAACCTTTAACATTATATTTCATAAAAAGTTCTATTCGTTTTTTTTTGTCCATCATAGTATTGTTGTTCTCTTTCCTTTTTTTCGTCATGCTTCATTTTTAAATAGACCCCTCCAATTATTAATATTATACTTATAAATATAATTAATGTGCACAATACTTTTTTATTCAAAAAATCATTCCTTCGAGGTGAAATTATGAAAAAACTACATTATAAAGATAACACATACCACAAACTTTCTGATAATAGTTATAAACCAAATATTATAAATCAAGAAACCACTAGAATAAAAAATTCTGACGATAGTATACAAAATTTTAAAATCCAAGCCTCACGTGTAGACAAAGGTAATGGCTTTCAAGCTATGGCCGTTTCACCTATTGGGAAAGACCGTAAAGTAGATAATGAGACCGTTTATTTTGCTTATGCGGGCACAAACCCTAAAGAACCCGCTGAATGGAAGTTTAAGATATTCTTTCGCATCATCATCAAACGCATCTCTTAACTTTATACTTTCATCTACTAGTATTATCTCCTTCATCTTCATCATCCTGTTCATAAAATTTCATATGTGGCTTTTCTTCTTTATAATAATCTAACCTATCTTGTAATGTACCTGTATGTAATTCTAATTTGTGACCGTCTAGATCAGTGAAATATATTGATTGTTTATCTCTTATATCTCTATTACGTCCTTCTAATATATTAACATTGTTATCCTTTAACCACTGATACCATTCGTCAAATTCACTTTCATCAATTGTAAATGCCATATGTGTATATGAGTATTGGATTTCGTTTCTTGGTATACACTTTTCTTCATTTAATGCTATCCATAGACCACCCAATGTGAAATAAGCTGACTTGTCACTTTCTACTAAAATTTTTGCTTTTAAAATGTATTTATAAAAATTAATAGATTTACTGATATCTGACACTGAATAGGTCACGTGATTTATAGATTGAATCATATAAAAACTCCTAAAATAGATTAGTTTACAGAATATTCTAACATAAAATTATACAAGAATACCTACTACTAATAATTATTACACTACTTTAACAGATAGTGCTACGTAATCTTTTATCAAAATGCAATATAAGTATATTCATAAATAATAATTTTAATCATAACTTTTTGTTATCACCATTACTTTTTATGTATAGTACAATTAAGATATAAAATTATTTTTTGGGAGGTAACAAATGAAAAGAATTTTATTTGTTTCATTGATAAGCTTTTTAATTTTAGCGGCATGTGGGAATGATAGTAATTCAGAATCAACTAGCAAACAAGAAACTTCAAATTTATCCGTCGAAAAACAAGAAGAAAAGTACAAAAAAGAAACAAAAAAATTAGGTGAAATATTAGCTGAAGCAGGTAAAGGAGTAAATGAGGCCATATCGGATGATACTAGTGACGAAGACAGTGATATTAGTGAAAAGGATATTAAAGCACTTCAAAAAGAGATTAAAAATTATCGTGATAACACAAAACATTTAGACAAAGTTAATAAAGAAATTGGAGATTATGCATATAAAACAGCAGATTCTATGATGCTTTATGTAGAACGGACTTCTGAGCTAGAAAAATTCAAAAAAAATAACTCTGAATTAGAAAATGCTTATGATTTAGCAAATGCTGATGCTGTTTATTCATTATTAACTGTATTTGAAAGCATTCAAATGGATTATGAAGATTTCGATTTAGATTACAAAAAAGAGTATTTAGGTGCTAAAGGTAATGAAGGTGTTACAGATATTCTAGCTCTTCAACAAGAAGTAGACATAACTCAGTTAGCTGATGGTTTAGGTGTAGGTATTTCTGAATTCCAAGATAACTTAAATAGTAGCCAAACTAAAGAATTATCAAATAAGGAGTATAGAAACAAAATTAATAAGAATCTAGTACATGAAGAACCTGATATGTCTAAAAGGCAATATAATGCTATAGTCAAAGATTTTAATGAAAAAGCTCCTAAGTTTCTATATTATGATGAAGTGAACAAAATGATATCAACCACTGAATACAATTATATGATTGATTTAAGAAACGGTGTAGTTGGTGCTGATACAGATTCTGAAATAGATGATACTGATTTTTCTAGTGAATCTGATTCGAGTGAAGAAGCTAGTGATGCTTCAAGTAGTGAAGAAAATGTTACTAGAAATAATGTAATAGATTATGTAGAAGAGTATGAAGGTGAACCTCTTGATACTGAAATCTATACTTATAAAGAACCCGAAAAAACTGAAGATGGAGAATGGGGATTCTCTTTTACAGATAAAGATGGAGAATTAGCTGGCTCATATATTGTTGATGAAAATGGAAATGTTACAAAATATGATGACAATGGTGAGCAAAAGTAACTATTAATACAAAACTTTATAATTGGGAGTGAAATAAATGAAAAAGTTATTATTTTTATTAATGGCAAGTTTTTTAGTTTTAGCTGCATGTGGGAATGAAGAAAGTAAGACACAGGATAAGAAAGAAACCAAAGCGTCTGACAAAGATAGTAAGAAAGATGATGAAAAGTCAGATAAAGAAAAAGAATCGGACGATAAGTCTAATGAAGAAGTAGCGACGCAAGATGAAACTACAGAACAACCTGCTGTGCAATCACAGGAACAAGTGAATACTCAAGAACAACAACCTATTCAATCACAAGAGCAAGCACCTGTTGTTGAAGAACAACCAGTTCAGCAAGAGGAAACACCTGCGCAACAAGAACCTACTGACCAAGAAAAAATGGAAGCTAATGCAAAAGTAGCTAAAGAGCACGGATATACTGGCATACCAAATGGTGATGCTGGGTTACTAGAACCTGCAGACGAATATTATTCTAACGACCAACTAGACCCAGAAACTGGTCTACCTATGGATGATGCTGTACCACATAAAACAATTGAATAATCTTACGGGCAGTCACCACTGCCCTATATATTTTTATCTTTTTATACTAAAATTCAACCACTTATAATCAATAATATTAAGGAGCTTGTATAATGAAAAAAAAATTAATTCTAATGAAATATCTAATATTTATTTAAATAGCTTTTTGGAAGGTTATAGATACGTTGTAAATAATAGGTTTATATATCAATATGAAAGCAATCCTGAAGCTTTTCCTTTTATGAAGAAGGATAATTATACATTATCTGTTATTTTATTAAACGACAGTTTTTTTGAATATCCTAAAGT
>ERZ794963.28-NODE-28-length-58128-cov-11.681573_pt1 | contig 58128 bp, 54 predicted proteins | sample MGYA00375740_ERZ794963 | MGnify/ENA primary metagenome ERZ794963 (study PRJEB30138, sample SAMN05968720) | food fermentation metagenome | isolation source: fermented_meat | host: inoculated_fermented_meat_time_40_first_replicate;inocula... | place: Italy | collected... | reverse complement strand
GGCACAGGAGAAAATCCAGGCACAGGAGAAAATCCAGGTACAGGAGAAAATCCAGGTACAGGAGAAAATCCAGGCACAGGAGAAAATCCAGGCACAGGAGAAAATCCAGGCACAGGAGAAAATCCAGGTACAGGAGAAAATCCGGGTGCAGGAGAAAATCCAGGCATAGGAGAAAATCCAGGCACGGGAGAAAATACGGTCGCAGGTTCTAATTCACCAAATGCTAGCCACAATACAGATAATAGCAACTCTAATGAATCAAAAGTAGAAGATTCAAATAATAGTTCTAACGTTGTGGAAAACAACAGATCAAAAGATAATAAAGAAAATAAGCGATCAGAATTACCTGAAACAGGTGAGGAAGAAACACGCAATGGTACATTATTTGGTTCATTGTTTGCAGGATTAGGTGTATTATTACTATTTGCTAAACGTCGTAGAAAAAAAGAAGATGAAAAATAGTCGTTTCAAATAAAGTATTATAGAAAGTCATTACTTATAGAGGCTGGGACAAAGTTATGTCCTAGCTTCTATTTTTATAATTAAGAAAGTACCGCAAAAGATTAAATGAAAATTTAACCCTTGTGGCAAAGCATTAAATACTTCTTCTTTTACAGTTATTAATTTAAGCGCTTACACAAAAATTTGAAGGGTATATGACAATATAAAGGAGGTATTTATATGATTTATACAAATCCAAATGAAAGTAATGCAAAATATAAAGTGAAAGAGCAATATAGTAATTTTATTGATGGAAGTTGGACAGAGCCACAGGAAGGTGAATTTTTTGATAATATTTCCCCAATTACTGGCGAAAATTATGCAAAAGTGCCTAGGTCTTCACAAAAAGATGTCGATTTAGCAGTAAAAGCTGCTAAAAAAGCACAAGTTGAGTGGGGGAAAAAGTCATTAGCCGAAAGATCACAACTTTTATTAGATATTGCGGATCGCGTAGAAGAGAATTTAGAATACTTAGCAGTTATCGAAACTTTTGATAACGGTAAACCTGTTAGAGAAACACTTGCTGCAGACTTACCTTTAGTTGTAGATCATTTTAGATATTTTGCAGGCGTGATACGTGCCGAAGAGGGTGGTATTTCACAAATAGATAATGATACAGTTGCTTATCATTATAAAGAACCACTAGGAGTCATTGGACAAATTATTCCATGGAATTTCCCGTTACTTATGGCAACTTGGAAAATTGCTCCTGCTATAGTGACTGGAAATGCTGTAGTTCTTAAACCAGCAGAACAAACACCTGTGTCTATTTTACATTTCATTGAAATAATTGAAGACATTTTACCAAAAGGATTAATAAATATCGTAAATGGGTTTGGCAATGAAACAGGTGAAGCACTTGCTACACATAAAGAGATTAATAAAGTTGCTTTTACCGGTGAAACAACAACAGGTAAGATTATTATGAAGAATGCCAGTGACAATGTGATACCAGTAACTCTAGAATTAGGAGGCAAATCACCGAATATATTTTATAAGGATATTATGGATGAAGACGATGAATTCTTAGATAAAGCAGTAGAAGGATTAGTTATGTTTGCCTTAAATCAAGGTGAAGTTTGTACATGTCCTTCTAGAGCATTGATTCATGAAGATATTTATGAAGAGTTTATAAAATTATGTATTGATAAAGTTAATAAAATAAAGCTAGGAAACCCGTTGGATGATACAACAATGGTTGGTGCACAGACCTCCAATGAACAACAAGAAAAAATTAAGAAATACTTAGATATAGGTAAAGACGAAGGTGCAGAAATACTTGTTGGTGGTAATGTAAGAAAAGAGAATGAGAATTTAAAAAATGGTTTTTATATTGAACCTACTATTTTTAAAGGTAATCAAAATATGCGTGTTTTCCAAGAAGAGATTTTTGGGCCAGTATTGTCGGTAGCAACCTTCAAAGATAACGATGAGGCATTAGCCATGGCAAATGATACAATTTATGGATTAGGCGCTGGTATTTGGACAAGAAACCAGAATATAGCATATCGTGCTGGTAGAGGCATCCAAGCTGGAAGAGTATGGGTTAATAATTATCATTCTTATCCGGCGCATGCTGCTTTTGGTGGTTATAAAATGAGTGGTATTGGTAGAGAAAACCATTTAATGATGTTAGAACACTACCAACAAACTAAAAATTTATTAGTTAGTTATGATACGAAACCAACAGGATTATTTTAAATAATTGTTGTAAATTTAATTTATTTTGTTTATAAATTGCGCTAAATGTGTACAGTATAATAATAAATAATATAATGTTAGAATTGGGGAACTTATTATGTTTATTATTATACAGTATAGTAGAGGCAATACATTATTCTATTTAAGAAATAAAAATAAAGAACCAATTAATTCTAGAGTAGTTCCTATTTCTGGAAATAATTATAAGGCATTATTATTAGAGAGTATTGAGAAACTACTTGCTCAATCCAATTATCACTCAGACTCACTTCGCTTTATATTACTTGAGATGAATGAAATAGAAAGTTTGCAAGTTAACGCCGTTTGTGAAGTGAGTAGATATCTTAAATTTAATCTTGATACAAGTGTTGTTGTTACCAATAGTATTGAAACATTTGATTAGGATGAGTATTTGAATGTATAGTTTATATCTTTAAAAACATATGCTCATTAAAAAACATAATTAGTTCATATTAAAATAGAATATTCAATGATATTAAAAAGGAAACACCAAAATTAAATCCACGATTTTGGCTGTTTCCTTTATTCTTACTTAAATTGAGTCAACTTAATTTAAAGTGCTTTCGTAATAGTTTTCGCCTAATATATTTTGAGTAGAGTAGTTAGAATGATTTAAATATTGTTGCATAAATTCTGGCACATTTTCTTTTTGTAAATTATACATTACTTCAATTTCCTTAGAAAATAACCTTGGATGAGAATTTAAATATAATGATAAATCTTGTAAAGGTTTTGGATCAATTTTACTAGATTTATTTAAGTTTTTAAGTGTATCTACATATACGCTGAGTTCTCTTGCACCTACGATTTTAGTGCCACGATTATCATTGTTTAACAGTACTATAGTTGGAAAACCTCGAACCCCTAATTTATGAACTAAATCAAAATCTTCAAGAAGTAATTTTTTTCCTTTGTCACTGTTTGATAAAGCTAAAATATCTTCTACACGAACTGTTTCTTCATTTTTATAAAATTGTTGTAGCAGTGATTTAAGTATATGTTCATCAGAAATATTCTGGTTAAAAACAAATAATGATTCTCTTACTAACCTAATAAATTTTATTGCAGCTGTAGGTGAGTCTAAATGTTGAATTGCTTTATAAATGCGTGATGCCGGATATGAGGATTGAACAGGATCTAGTTCCATTACTGTGCCATCAATCGGCATACGTGAATACTGTCCTACTTCTTGCCAGTGTGGTGTAACATCTGCCGGTTTAAAAATGCCATTCGCTGGGTCTATAGGTCCATCTCCCCATTCTTCTAATAGTCCACCCATGACCATTTGAAAATTGAATAAATGACCATACTGTACTAATAGTTTATTTAAAGTTGGCTCAAATGCCCAACAATGAGAACACATAGGATCCGTAACATAATACAAAGTTTGTTTAGCAGTGTTTGTATTTAAGTTAATTGTTTCTACTTTATTTGAATCACTAGGTTTACACACTCCTGAATAAATATCGCATACCATATTTTTCTCCATAATTTGACCTCCAAAGTTTAATTAAAACTAATATAGTTTTATAATAATCAGTAATATGATTTAAAAATACCAACAACTTGTCAATAATGTTGGATATTCAACATCTATACTTCATTGTTGGAGGGAAATGAGGCTGTCGAATGGTACAATCAAAAACAGACTTACGTGTAATCAAAACTAGAAAATCTATCATGCAAGCTTTTATTAAATTATCGGATGAAAAGGATTTCAAAAATATAACAGTAAAAGACATTACCCAAGAGGCACTTATCAACAGAGCTACATTCTATTATCATTTTAGTGATATATATGATTTATTAGACAAAGCGCTCGCAGAAGAGTTATTAATTAATTTGAATTATGAGTATTTTGAGCAAAAGAAATTAAATGAAGCAACGCTTGCGTATATTTTTGAAATTGTAGCAGAATTTCAACTATCTTTAAGCCGAAGATGCCATAGAAGTTACCCTGAAACTATTGGTAATATTATTCAAGAACATATTGAACGTGTGTTGTTAAGGTTATTGGCTGAGGAGAATTTTGAGGATGAAGCTACGCGTCATTTAGCAGCGAGCATGTTAAGTGCAAGTATTTATAGAGCTTCTGAAAAATGGTGTGAAAGTTTTAGTGATATTTCTGCGGAGTCTTATATTAAACGTGTCACACCTTACATTATATCTGGTTTAGTAAGTCGATAGAACACGATTAAAGGAGGAATGGTTGTATGGGAATTATTATCTTAATATTGCAAGTGATTATAGGTTTATTCTTCATCATGACGGGAGTTAAAATCTTTTCTGGTGAGATGAAACAAGAATTTGCACGATTTGGGTACCCACCTATTTTTAATAAAATCACTGGGGCATTTGAGTTTATTGGAGCTATAGCAATGCTAATCGGTATTTTCTATAGTCCATTGGCACTATTTGCCAGTGTATTAATAGGTTTAACTATGTTGGCTGGTGCGTTGTCACATATTTTTTTAGGAAAAGATCCAGTTACAAAAGCAATGCCAGCGATTGTACTATTTTTATTAAATTTGATTATATTCATTTATTTTATAGCAGTTTAAAAGCTATTTAATTTTCAAGGATCGAGGCATATAAGTGTCTCGATCCTTTTGTTGCATATATAAATCTTTTGCTTGAAAATTTAATAATATATGGCAAGTATAAAGGGATTTAATATTAGAGCATTAATTTTTAAATTCTTTGATGTAATCACGAATAGGATGAAGCTTTACAAGATTTATATGAATCATTATCCTTTTGTGTAAGTTGACTTTTTGTGGTAATATCGTCATGGATAAAAATTCGAGATAATAATAGATAAGAAGGTTTAAATATATATGAAAGAAAATTTTTGGCGTGAATTACCACGTCCATTTTTTGTTTTAGCACCTATGGAAGATGTTACAGATGTTGTCTTTCGTCATGTTGTAAGTGAGGCTGGACGACCTGATGTATTTTTCACTGAATTTACGAATACAGAAAGTTTTTGTCATCCTGAAGGCATACACAGCGTACGTGGTCGCTTAACATTTACGGAAGATGAGCAGCCAATGGTCGCTCACATTTGGGGAGATAAACCTGAGCATTTTCGTGAAATGAGTATTGGTATGGCTGAGATGGGTTTTAAAGGTATCGATTTGAATATGGGGTGTCCAGTAGCAAATGTTGCAACTAAGGGTAAAGGTTCAGGCTTAATACAACGACCTGAAACTGCAGCTAAAATCATTCAGGCAGCAAAAGCAGGCGGCCTGCCAGTAAGTGTGAAAACAAGACTCGGTTATTCTGAAATAGATGAGTGGAGAGACTGGTTGAAACATGTATTTGAACAGGATATTGCTAACCTATCTATTCATCTTCGTACACGTAGAGAGATGAGTAAAGTAGATGCGCATTGGGAATTAATTGGAGAAATTAAAAAACTCCGTGATGAGATTGCACCTGATACATTGTTAACAATTAATGGAGATATTCCAGATAGAAAAACAGGACTTGAGCTTGCCGAAAAGTATGGAATTGACGGCGTAATGATTGGGCGCGGTATTTTCCATAACCCTTATGCATTTGAAAAAGAACCACGAGAACATACAAGTGAAGAACTTTTAGGATTATTAAGATTACACCTTGACCTGTTCGACAAATATTCAAAAAATGAATCGCGTTTATTTAAACCTTTACGTAGGTTCTTTAAAATATACGTACGTGGTATTAGAGGTGCTAGTGAATTAAGACACCAGTTAATGAGCACAAATACAACAGATGAGGCTCGTAAGTTACTTGATGAATTTGAAGCACAAATAGAATCGACAACAGAACAGTAAAAGTTTGAATGTAAATAACAAAATAGACTTGGAAATCTTAAAACTTAGATTTCCAAGTCTATTTTTGTTTAATAGTAAGAGAAATGGCTAAGGCAATAATCATAAAAATTGTAATCATTAAAACTACGCCAGGCCATTGAATATAGTTATAAAAAACACCAGCTAAAGTGCCGCCAACAGATGACCCCATATAATAGAATAATAAGTATAGGCTAGAAGCTTGGGCTTTATGGTCTTCTGCACGACTGGTAACTACTGCGCTTGAGATTGCATGCCCACTAAAAAATGCATAGACGCTAAAGGCTAAGCCAATAATTTTAAAATATAGGGGTGACAATAAAGTAATATTTATACCGACAATTAGTAATAAAACGCTAAATTTTAACGCGTTTAAAGTACCTAATTTAGTACGTAATTTTGCATTTAAAATCGAGGAAATCATGCCTATTAAAAATAGTAAATAAACAAAGCTAATGATACTATCATGCAAATTGTAAGGCTTATCTGCTAATTCAAAACCAATATAATTAAATGCGGCTATGTTACAACCAAGTAATAAAAAGCCTATCATAAAGGGTTTGAGTAATCGGATGTTTGTTAAATGATTATAATAACTAATTAGTAATGTTTTTACAGAAAAAGGCTGTTTTTCAAAATGTTTAGATTTAGGTATTAAAACTATGAACATTATAGTGGCAATGACGCTAATTGTTGCGATAGATAAAAGTCCGGTTTGATACCCATAAATACTTGAAATAAATCCTGTGAATATACGGCCAAAAGCTCCTCCAAAGGCGTTCCCACTTATATAAATACCCATGGCTTCAGGCAAGTTATGTGGTGAAATTTCTTCACCAATATAAGCCATAGCTATAGAGGGTAATCCTGCTAAACACACACCTTGTATCAGTCTTATAATGAGGAAGGTATTGAAGTCTGCCACAAAGGGTTGAACTAATGCTAAGAGCGTAACAGATGTAACCGAAAAGATCATGATAGACTTACGCCCTAAAACTTCGGATAGTGCACCAAAAAATAACATAGCAATGGCTAAGGTAATAGTTGCTGCTGATAACGCTAAACTCGCAGTAGTTTCACTAATATTAAATGATTTTGTAAAATGTGGAATCAACGGTTGAACACTATATAAGATTGAAAAGATAGTAAAACCAGAAATAAAGAGTGCAACAATAATCTTAATATAATCTTTTGAACCTTTTGCTACATAGTTGTTGTTTAAATTATTCAATGTCATATCCTCACTTATTAGTTGATGTGTTTATCGTAGCATGTAATTAATAATATAAAAAACATATTATTTTTAAATGAATAGTTTACTAATATCATAGAGTTTGTTTTATAAAATCCCCCCCCCTTTTAAATACCTTGAATATTTAGGTGAAAGTAAAAATATATTTAAATTCGATTAATACAAGTATTTTTAAATAAAATTGGAAATTACTGTGCGTAACTTTGTTTCTAAATTAATAGTTTGGACAGTTATTTTTGTATTATATATACATTTTTTGAAAAGAATACATTAATAAATTTAAAATTGACACAAATTTCAAAAAATATATTGATTTTAACTAAAAGTATTATAAGATTATGTAGTATGGTTTAAATTTATTTTAAAGTAGAGTCAAATTAAAATTAGGCTTAAGCGTAAAATGAGGGAGTGGGAAAATGAAAAAATTATTATTTTTTGCTGTTTTAATTATATGTATATTAGCTGGATGCAATACAGAAAGTAAAGATACTAAATCTGACCGAAAAGAAGATAATAAATCAAAAGCGACTAACTCAATGAAGAATTTTAAAATTGGGCAAGTGGTAGATGCTGATGGTGTAGATGTAAAATTAGCAAAAGTGGAATATGTAAACAACTATGATGAATATAGTGCACCAGAAAATGGTAGGGTTATTAAAGTATATTTAAAATTTAAAAATAATAACAAAGACCAAGTGTTAGTTGATTCGACTGATTTTAGTATGAAGGTGAAAGGTGAAAATTATCAAGAATGGTATGGGGGTAGTGAAGAATATTCTGGTTTTTCACATCAATTGAACAAAGGGAATACTGGTTCAGGTTTTATTACTTATGATGTTCCTGAAAGTGATAGTTATACTTTAGAAATGGATGCTACTCCAAATTTTGAAAATGTTAAGGCAAAGTGGGATATAAAGAAAGAGGATATAAAAGAAATAAGTAATCAACCAAGTAATAATTCTGCTTCAGAAAGTAGTAATAACGAAAATACGAGTGACACAGAAACTAATGAAGAAGCCGATGCTGAAATAGAAGAGAATGAAAGTGATGAAATAACATATCCAGCAGAAATGTATAATGCGTTAGTTGATGAATACAATGAACTCACGGATGGTGAGAAAATGGATCATGTTGATAATGAAGTGTTAGAGATAGAATATGATCAATTAGAAGCACGTGTTGAAGAATTGTACAATAAAGAAATGGAAAAAGAAGACCAAGCATTTGATGAAGAAATGAAAAAACAAGATGAAGCATATGAAAAAGAAATGGATGAAATGGACAAAGAGCATGAAAAAGAAATGAATGAAATAGATAAAGAGTATGAAGAAGAGTTGGAACAAAGTGGCGAAGATGAGACAACTACTGAAGATGAAGCAACGAAGTAACAAAAAACATAAAAAGAGGTGATTTAAATGAATGAAAATATTGGGAAAAAACAAACAAATAGAGTAGCTGAGATGATTTTAGGAATACTAGGCAGTATCTTCGGTATTATAGGTGGTTTGTTCGCCATAATGGTCGATGGAATTGGTAAAGAATTTGGAGCAACAGATAGTGGGAGTATTACTGGATTGGGCATAGCAGTAATATTAACTTGTATAATAACATTGGTTCTTAGTTGTGTAATAAACAAAAAGAGAGTACTAATAGGTATATTATTAATTATAGGTGGTATTTTAAATATCATTTTCATAAGTTTTTTCGGTATCTTGTCAGGTATATTAATATTAGTGGCTGGTATTTTAGCATTAATAAGAAAGTAATATAGTTACTAATAAGCAACATAAAACGATTCGAGACATAAATTATGTCTCGTTTTTTATTATTATGTGCTAATTAATGTAGATGGTTATTAACTAAACAGATATAGAGAATCACTTTAAAGGAGATTTTATGAAAGTACAACTTTCAATTTGTTAAGTTAGTGACACATATACATGAGATTCAAACAGACTTTTTTATCAAGAACGCTACCTTAGTTATTCTGGATAGAATAGAACAACAAGAGCATGTTCAAAAAGCGTATCACAATACTTAGCCACTTTTTAATTTTTCTTTACTTTTAAATCTGTGATGATGGGCCATATTAGGAATATTCAAAATAATTACAGCTATCTCAAAATAATTACCAGTAAATTAAAAAACGATGTCTACTATTCTATTAAATCACCTCATCTGATATATTAGCTTAAGAAAAAGTTTGGGAGGATTTATTAATTATGAAAAAGTTTGTTACAGCAACGATTGCTACATTGTCATTGGGAGCAATTGGCATAGCACAAGGAGAGGCACAAGCATCAGAAAATGATCAATCTAATTCACAATATTCAAGTAACCAGTCTTCTAATAGTATTTTTAACTATGGTTATATTGATCAAGATGCTAGCGGTAATTATCATCACACGTTAGATGGTAATTGGGATCAATCTATGTTTGATCAACAACAATATTATTTCTATTTAATTGATGGTGAAGGAAATTATCATTATTTTTATTTCCCTATGAGTAATCAAACTGGAGATACAAATGCACCAGTAAATAATGATAACAATTATTCTGCTAACCAAAGTCACGAAGAAGTTCAAAAAGATGGTTATGATGTAAACCAAAATAATAATCAAAATGATACACAAAATATAAATAGTTCAGACGAAGTTTCTGCTCAAACTTCATCAGAACAAGCAACATCACAAAAAACATACCAAGAAAAACCACAAGCAACGTCACAAGCAAAATCAAACGTAGATTATAATAGTGGTTATACACGTAATGACGGTAATGGTGAACAAAATGTACAACAGAATGCGACATCAAATGACACAACTAATGCATCAACACAAAGTTCAACAAGTCAAAGTACTTCAAACAACACATCGGATTCAAATTCAACAAGCAATTCAAATTCATCAAATTGGTTAACTAAAAATCGTCAATTACAACCATACGGTCAGTATCATGGTGGCGGTGCACACTATGGTGTCGATTACGCTATGTCTGAAAATACACCAGTTTATTCATTAACTGATGGGACAGTACTTCAAAGTGGTTGGAGTAATTATGGTGGTGGGAACCAAGTTACTATCCAAGAAAAAAATAGTAATAACTACCAATGGTATATGCATATGAATTCTTTAAATGTTCAAAAAGGACAGCAAGTTAAAGAAGGACAACAAATTGGTGCGTCAGGTAGTACGGGTAACTCTACTGCTCCTCACTTGCACTTCCAACGTATGCAAGGTGGTGTAGGTAATCAATATTCAGTTGATCCTACATCATACGTAAATTCAAAAGCATAATAAATAATTAATTAGTCGTCTTTGAATACCTTTAGAAAGGTATCAAAGGCGATTTTTTGTTAAGTCATATTTTTATAAGCTAAGTGAATAACTCTAACAAAATATTTAGATTATTTGTAATATCTTAAAGGAAATATCATAATTACACTAAAATCTATTTGAAAAGGAAGATGAGATGTTTACTATATATGGACATAGAGGATTATCAAGTAAAGCACCTGAAAATACTATAGCGGCATTTGAAGCCGCAGCAAAAGTGACTGGATTAAAATGGGTGGAACTAGATGTTGCAATTACAAAGGATGAACAACTCGTTATCATTCACGATGACTTTTTAGATAGAACTACAGATATAGTTGGTGAAATTACACAATTGGAGTATGAAGCAATCAAGCATGCTTCTGCAGGTAATTGGTTTGGTTCAAAATTTAAAGATGAAAAATTACCGACTTTTGATGAAATAATAGCATTTGCTAATAAATATCAAATGAATTTAAACATTGAGTTAAAGGGCGTGACTGGTAGTAACGGTAGTGATTTATCTTTAAGTATGGTTCAGCAAGTAGCTGAAAAATTAAAAGACTTAGATAAAAGTTTAAATGTATTGATATCTAGTTTTAATGTTTATTTAGTAAAATTAGCAGAAGTACATATGCCAGCATACAAACGAGCAGTTATCTTCAAAGCAGCAGCGTTTCAAGGAGACTGGAGAACGCTTTTAGATTTTTGTGGATCAACAATTGTTAATATTGAAGATGCAAAGCTTACAAAAAATCGTGTTCGCGCAATAAAAGATGCTGGCTATGAATTAAATGTATGGACAGTAAATAATAAAATGAGAGCAAACCAATTAGCTAATTGGGGCGTGGACGGGGTCTTCACAGATAAAGCGGATGAATTAGTTCATTTAAATAGTTAATTCATCGACATATAATAAGTATGAGGGTACAAAATGGTAATGTGATTTTGTATCCTCATTTTATTTAAAACTATGTATGATATTGTTGGATGTATGTTTAATAATTGCAGTTAAATATTCCCTTTGTGTTTATTATACTATATGAAAAATAAATATTATAGACTACTTGTTTTATTAATTGGCACATATAATAGTAAGACACTTTAGTGGAATATGGGGGAACTATTTTATGGAAAATCAAAAGCAAGCATTTGAACAAGATTTATATTTACATGGCACAAAAGTTCAGTTGCAGATAGGTGATTTATTGAAGCCTTTGCAAAAATCTAATTACCAAGACCGCATAATGAATCATATTTATTTTACAGGAACATTAGAAGCAGCAAAATGGGGTGCAGAATTGGCTGTAGCTTTAGCTAAAGAAGAAGCAGATGCACACATTTATATCGTAGAACCACTAGGAGAGTTTGAAGATGATCCCAATGTCACAGATAAGAAGTTTCCTGGCAACCCAACGTGTTCGTATCGTTCTACTGAACCATTGAAAATTGTTGCAGAATTAGGTTCATGGGAGAGCCATTCTAAAGAAGAAATCAATCAGATGGTAGCAGGAATTAAACAATTGAGAAGTGAAGGTCTAGACGTTATAGAGGATTAATAGTTATAAAAAATAATTAGGAGATTAATTTAATAGATGGTTCGCTTAATTTATATTTAGATATTTAGCAATTTGATTAATTGGCGTTTGATAAATAAATGGTGCGTGTAATTATCTTAATTTACAAATTTGTTTTTAAAAAATTTATATAAATATGATTATTTTTATTTTTCTAGGGTATTTGTCCAAAAAAGGGGGCAATTTACATGAGTAAAATTTTAGATTCTTTAATGGGAGCGCTTGATAGCGTTATAAGTTTTATCCCAAATATTATAGGTGCATTAATATTCTTACTTATTGCTTGGATTATTGCAGTAATTGTGAAGAATATCATAATCAAAGGGCTGGGTGCATTAGGTTTTGAGTCCTGGTTACAAGAAAAAGGCTTAGTAGATGCAGAAAGCGGAAAGTCTGAGTCAGCAGGTTTGATACAAACCTTTGGTAAGTTAGCATACTTCCTAGTATTCTTACTATTCTTACCATCAGTGTTTGATTCATTAAATATGCAATCAGTATCTAAACCTATTAAAGGTATGATGAGCAGTATACTTAACTTTTCACCTAAAATAATTGTTGCAGTAGTTATATTAGTAATTGGTTTATTTATTGCAAAAGTTTTAGGTACATTAGTAAAAAACATATTATCAAGCTTAAATGTAAGTAAGTTTAATCAATATGTTAATTTTGGAAAAAATGAAGATAGCATAGATATTCCAGTAGCAGCTGGTTGGGTAATCACTACGCTAATAGGCTTATTCTTTACAGTACAAGCGCTTAGTACAGTTAATTTATCTGTATTAAATCAAATTGGTGAAGCGATTATCGGTTACTTACCTCTTGTTATTTCTGCTGCAATCATTTTAGCACTAGGATTAATCGGTGGTAATTTAGTAGCAAAACTAATTAGTAAATCAACTGGAAATGGTATGTTGGCTGAAATTGTAAAATACTTAGTCATCATTGTTTCTGTATTTATGACTTTAGATCAGCTAAACTTTGCGCAAAGTATTGTTAACGTAGCATTCTTATTAATTTTAGGTGCTGTAGCAGTAGCATTTGCAATTGCGTTTGGTATTGGTGGTAAGTCATTTGCCGAGAAACAACTTGAAAAATTCTCTAATAAAATTGACTCAGAAAATAAGAAATAATTAAAAATTAAATTAGTTTTTGCTTTATTAGCGAAAGGACTATTGCTACCAATTTAGGGGCAATGGTCCTTTTTTTAATTATGAGTTGAATACAAAAAATAATGAATTATATAAAATGGAAGAGTTAAAGTTTTATTGATATATAAGTGATTGTCATTTTATTTAGATGTATAGAGAGGACTTAATGATTTATAACGAATTAATCCAGTAGTAAGTCTGTTATAATCATAAAAGTATTATGGTTATATTATATATATATTTCCTAGGAAAAAGGTAAAGCGATTATAATAAAAGTGATCAATATAGATAAGGAATGTGAGTATGAATGGAAGGAAATAATAATGATTATGAAAATTTGTTATTTTACTTTGCGTATAAAACATTTATAAATACGGCAGATGAAATAATTGAAGATTATGGTTTGAATAGACAACATCACAGGTTTCTGTTTTTTATAGAGAAAGTCCCAGGTATTACAATCAAAGATCTCTTGAAAAGCATGGAAATATCTAAGCAGGGTAGTCACGCAACTTTGAAAAAACTTAAAGATGAAGCGTTTATTATTGAAAAACAGACTGAAGCCGATAAACGAATCAAAGCCCTTTATCCTACCGAAAAAGGTACAAAATTAGTTCGTGAATTAAACAAAGCACAGAATGATTTATTTAGAGACATTCAAAAAAAAGTAGGAAATGACTGGTATGCAATCATGGAAGAATTTGCTTCGTATCGTACAGGATTTCAAGAGGTAAAATATTTGAAAGACGATATGAAAGATTAAAAAGTTAGTACAATATCCAGTTAACGTTAATAGATCCAAAGCTTTCTAAAATGAAGCATTGTATCAATACAACGCTTCATGAATCTGAAAAAACTAAATTGCACCGCATAAATAGTGTTCCGGGACATCATTAGATGTCTCGGAATTTTTTTATTATAAGTAGGAAACATAATTAGTATTTCAACTATATGTTTCTTAAATTATATAACTTTTCAGGAAAGAATATCGAAATTTAACTGTAATCATAGAGTTTTATAATATCTTTTATATGCGTCAATACGTCGTTAACCTTTCATCGAGTTGATATGTAAGTGAGCGATCTCGGAAAGATTCACATAATAAAAGTCAATATTGTTGACCTTTATTATGTTATAAGTTAAATTTGAAGTGTATTAGATATAGAGTAAAAGGGGAAATGAAAATGAAAAAACGTGTAGGACAATATCTAATGGACTGTTTGAGCAATGTTGGTGTAGATAAAGTGTTTGGTGTACCAGGAGATTTCAACCTTACCTTTCTAGATGACATTATTAGTCGTGATGACTTAGAATGGGTTGGCAATACGAATGAATTAAATGCAAGTTATGCTGCAGATGGTTATGCACGGTTGAAGGGCATTGCTGCTATGGTAACGACATTTGGTGTAGGAGAGCTAAGTGCCGTAAATGGTATTGCAGGGTCATATGCAGAACGTGTACCAGTTATTCAAATTACGGGCGCACCGACACGTGCCGTTGAACAGGCTGGTAAATATGTGCATCATTCTCTAGGTGAGGGACGTTTTGATGACTATAGAAATATGTATGCTTCAATTACAACAACACAAGCGTATATCACACCTGAAAATGCACAATCAGAAATTCCAAGGGTGATAAGCGCTGCACTATTTGAAAAGAGACCGGTCCATATTCACTTACCAATTGATGTAGCGAATACGGAGATAGAAGTAACATCATCTTTTGAACTAGCAGAGCATCAACATAGAGATGTTTCGAAACATATGCAAATGATAATGGAAAAATTACAAAGTGCAGATCAACCGGTCATCATCACTGGCCACGAAATTAACAGTTTTGGATTACATGAAGATTTAGAAAAATTCGTAACACAGACACATATTCCAGTTGCACAATTATCATTAGGCAAAGGCGCATATAATGAGGATAGTCCATATTATATGGGAGTTTATGATGGTGCATTAGCAGATAAAGCCATTAGAGACTATGTAGACCAAAGTGATGCAATTTTAAATATTGGTGCAAAATTGACAGATTCAGCCACAGCCGGTTATTCATATCAATTTGATATTGATGATGTAGTAATGATTAATCATCATAATTTTAAAATGAATGAAACGAAAGATACGGATGTATCGTTAGTAGATTTGCTAGCTGGATTAAATAAACTTAACTATGTAAATCACATGGATTTTCCGAAATATCAACGTCCAAGTGCGCATGATTATGATTTGAATGATGACCCTTTAACACAAGAGACTTACTTCAAAATGATGCAGGATTTTATTAAAGAAGAAGATGTAATTATAGCTGAACAAGGAACTTCATTCTTTGGAGCGTATGATTTAGCATTAAATCAACATAATAAATTCATAGGGCAACCATTATGGGGATCTATTGGTTATACTTTACCTGCGACTTTAGGTTCACAATTGGCTGACCCTAATCGTAGAAACTTATTATTAATTGGTGACGGTTCGTTACAATTAACTGTGCAAGCTATATCAACGATGATAAGAGAAGAAATTAAACCAGTTATATTTGTTATCAATAACGATGGATATACAGTGGAACGTAAAATTCATGGCGAAAATGCAATGTATAACGATATTAAAATGTGGGATTATAAATTATTACCAACTGTCTTTGGTGGTAAAGAACAAGTGTGCACATATGATGTCAATACGAGTGAAGAATTCCAAAAGGTATTGCTTCAAGTCGAAGCACAACCTGACAGAATGCATTTTATAGAAGTGAAAATGGATGTGCATGATGCACCTCATAAATTAAATGCGATAGGTCAGGCATTTGCTAAGCAAAATGGCTAATATGGAAAAATAGATTAAAATTTATATATGTATGCTAGATTTATAACCAGCATCTCAACTTAAAAGAAGCGGAAACATAAGATCAAATGATGGTCTTATGTTTCCGCTCTTTTTTCCACTTCAGTATATTCAACTTGGTCATAATTTTTTTCAAGCTTACGTAGTTCGTCTCGTGTTTCTTTATTTAAGCCCTCACCGTAATCCATCATCTTAACGATATCTTTAAATGCTGCATACGGGATAGCTAATTCATCTATATCTTCTAAAGTGACATGTAAATTGATTTTTTCTGGAGTACCATTTGCTAATTTCGATACGAAATCGGGCTCTGTTACAAAAGGTGAAGACATACCAACCATATCAGCATGTTTTAATGCATCCAACGCACTTTCAGGAGAATTGATTCCACCACTCGCAATCACAGGTACTCTACCCCTTAGGTAATCATGAACAACTGCATTTACAAATTGCCCCTTATAGCTACCATCTGAACGAACTTTGTTTTGGTAAATTTGACGCCCCCAACTAGCAATTGCTAAATATTGTATATCTGCTACCTCTAAAACCCAGTCTAGATGTTGGTTGAATTCATCAATTGTATAACCAACGTCGCTCCCACGTGTTTCTTCTGGTGTGGCACGATAACCTAGAATAAAGTTAGATGGCGCCTCCTTATCAATAACAGATTGCACAGCATTTAATATCTCTAAGCCAATACGCGCACGATTTTTAAGGTTTTGTGGTCCATATTGATCCGTACGTTGATTAGAGAATGTAGAGAAAAATGTTTGAATGAGTAGACGTTGTGCTGCAGAGATTTCAACGCCATCAAATCCAGCTTGTATGGCACGTGAAGTTGCATCTGCGTATTGTTTGATGACAGTGTCAATCTTTGTTTGTGACATTGCTAAGACTACGTGTTCGATAGGTGAATGTAATGACATAGGGCTAGGGCCATATACTTGGCTGAAATTTAAAATAGCTTGGTTTGAAAATCTACCTGCATGTGTAAGTTGCAAAATGGCTTTATTGCCATCTTGTTTCATGGCAGTAGCTAGTTTTTTTAAACCTGGTATACAGCTGTCATCTATAATACTAAAACCGTATTCAAATAGTTGACCATATGGTTCTATATAAGCTGCACCAGTTACTTGAAGAGGTGCTGCATGCGAACGTCTTTGTGCATAACGCAAGTCTTGTTCTGTAATATGTCCATTTTGTGTGGAGGAATTAGTCGTCATAGGTGAAAGTACAAAACGATTATTTAATTTAATGCCGTTAGGTAACATAAGTGTTTTGAAAAGTGAATCAAAATTATTTGTCATAGCTTTGACCTCGTTCTTTGTTGTAATATGTAATTTTAAATTAACACTAATGTGACAGAATGGTCAATTAAACAAGAAATTTCAGTATTTTATAAGCAAAATATAACAAAAATTTTCTATATCCGTTATTCTATAAAGTGAGATTAATATGTATTGAATGTGATACTTTGACTGAATATAAAATAAAATTACATTGCCATATGTAATAAATATAGAGATTCAGACGCATATATATGTGGTATGACGGGAGTGAATGTAAACGTGGTGCAATTGAACATATTAGATTATGCTGTCATTGATGAAGGTCAAACGGCACAAGATGCTTTGCAAGATACCGTGAAGTTAGCGCAATTAGCAGATGAATTAGCTTATAAACGATTTTGGATCACCGAGCACCATAATGTGCCGGCGTTTGCCTGTGCAAGTCCGGAGTTGTTGATGATGCAATTATTAGCTAAGACAAGACATATACGGTTGGGATCGGGTGGTGTGATGTTACCACACTATAGTCCTTTTAAAGTGGCGGAAAACTTTCGATTGTTGGAAGCTTTTTACCCAGGAAGAGTGGATTTAGGCATTGGTAACAATCCAGGGACATCTAGCGTGAAGAAAGCACTCAATGAGACGAAGTCTTATTTTTTAGACTACGCGCAGTCTATATCAGATGTGAGAGACTATTTAATTGAAAATAATACTGAACAGCGATTAGATAATGTCATAGCACAACCAAGTGTTACGACAGTTCCTGAAATGTGGTTGTTAAGTACAAGTGTTACATCTGCAAAAATGGCTGGTGAAGTAAGCATGGGTTATACATTGGGGACGTTCTTACTCCCCAATGCACAGGCTATTCAAAATGCCAAAGCAAGTGTTCAAACTTATAGAAAGTCATTTAAACATACGAAGTTGAACATGGATCCTACAGTCATGGTCACAGTATTTACTATAGTTGCTGATAGTGAAATACACGCGCAATCGTTAGCACAATCATTAGATGTTTGGCTTTTAGGCAAAAAACAATTTGCAGAATTTAAACGGATGCCATCAATAACAACAGCTCAAAATTATCAAAAATCAGAACGAGATGAGCAATTAATTAAACAAAATCGTGCACGTATGGTCGTGGGAACAAAAGCAACTGTTCAAACTCAACTAAAGCAAATAATAGAGACGTTTGATGCAGACGAACTTATGATTGTCCCTTTGATACCAGGTATCGAAAATCGGAGTCGTACAATAGAATTGATTGCACAAATGAATTTATAATCAAAGAAAGGAAGATATAAATGAAAAAATTAGCAAATTACTTATGGATAGAAAAAATTGGAGAACAATATGTTTATAGAATGACACCAGAACTACAAGACGATGTTGGAACTGTTGGTTATGTGGCATTTATGGGTGAAGATGATATTAAAGTTGATGATGAAATTGTCAGTATCGAAGCTTCAAAAACAGTTTTAGACGTGCAATCACCATTAGCAGGTAAAATTGTGGCGCGTAATACAAAGGCAGAAGACGAACCGACGCTTTTAAATTCTGAAAAACCAGATGAAAACTGGTTAGTAAAATTAGAAAACGTTGATGAAGCAGCCTTTAATGCACTTCCAGAGGCATAATATATGCAACAGGTAGAACGCTTAGCGTATTTGATTGAATATTTATGGCAAGAGGAAAATGGAGATAAAATATTAGACTTACCTGATACGGAACAAGCACGGTGGGACATGTTTAGAAGTTTAATAAATGTAAGGCCAGCAAAAGATATATCTAAAGATTTTATTGATGTACAAGATGCATTGTTAATTCAATATAATACCCAGCAAGTGACAGATATAACGTCATTAACACCATATTTAGGCAACGATATTTATTTATGGCAAGGTGACATTACGCAATTACAAGTAGATGGCATAGTGAACGCCGCTAATAGTCAGTTTCTAGGTTGTTTTGAACCAAATCATAATTGTATAGATAATATCATTCATACAAAAGCAGGCGTACAGTTGCGTTTAGCATGTGCAGAGCTAATCGAAAGACAGGGGAAACGTGAAGGTGTGGGTAAGGCAAAAATTACAGGTGCTTATAATTTACCAGCAAATTATGTAATTCATACAGTAGGACCACAAGTACGTAAGACACCAGTGTCACGAATGAATCGTGATTTACTTGCACGATGCTATCAAAGTTGTTTAGAAATAGCGGATGCTCATCAATTAGCGAGCATTGCTTTTTGTTGCATCTCTACAGGTGTCTTTGGTTTTCCTCAAGCAGAAGCTTCTCGTATCGCTATAGATACGGTATTAAATTATAAACGAATTTATCAATCAGATATCAACGTGGTATTTAATGTGTTTACTGATACAGATTTAAAGTTGTACAAGGAAGGATTGAAGCAGAATGACTGAGTCAACGTGGAATGCCTTAACGACAGTATATGACCAACAAGCTGACCAATTAGCAGAGGCATTACAAGAAGCAGAGGCTGTCGTAGTAGGTATTGGTGCAGGTATGTCTGCGGCAGATGGGTTTACATATATTGGAGAAAGGTTCACGCAACACTTTCCAGATTTTATAGCTAAATATGGTTTTTTTGATATGTTGCAAGCAAGTCTACATCCTTTTGAAAGTTGGCAAGAGTATTGGGCATTTGAAAGTCGTTTTGTTGCGCTAAATTATTTAGATCAACCTGTCGGCGCATCTTATGTAGCGTTAAAACAAATTTTAGAAGCTAAAGACTATCATATTATTACGACAAATGCTGATAATGCTTTTGCAGTGGCAGATTATGATTTAGAGAAAGTCTTTCATATTCAAGGAGAGTATATTTTGTGGCAATGTAGTCAACATTGTCACGCGCAAACTTATCGTGATGATGATGCGATACGTCAAATGGTAGCGCAACAAGAAAATATGAAGATACCTAGAGCATTAGTGCCACATTGCCCAAAATGTGATGCACCTATGGAAATAAATAAACGTAAAGCGCAAGTTGGAATGGTAGAAGATGCAGATTTTGAGGCGCAATTGTTGCGTTATAATCAATTCCTTAATGCACATAAAGAAGCTAAAGTACTGTATCTAGAAATAGGTATTGGCTACACGACGCCACAATTTGTGAAACATCCTTTTCAACGTATGACAAAACAAAACCCAAACGCATTATTTATGACTTTGAATAAAAAAGCTTATCGTATCCCAGTAGATATCCGTGAGAGAACGATACATTTAACTGATGATATTTCAACATTGATTTTAGAAGCAAATAAAAAATTAACTAAATAGGAGATAGCTATGTATCTAATTGAACCGATTAGAAATGGTAAATATATAACTGATGGTGCTGTAGCATTGGCTATGCAAGTATATGTAAGTGAAAATATATTTTTAAATGAAGATATCCTTTTCCCGTATTACTGTGATCCTAAAGTAGAGATAGGTCGTTTTCAAAATACTGCTGTAGAAATTAACCAAGATTATTTAGAACAAAAAGATATTAAAGTTGTACGCCGAGATACAGGAGGCGGAGCGGTTTATGTAGATCGTGGTGCGGTGAATATGTGTTGTATTCTAGAAAAAGATGACACAATCTATGGTAATTTCAAAAAATTCTATGAACCGGGTATCCAAGCGTTACATCACCTTGGCGCCACAGAAGTAGAACAAAGTGGGCGTAATGATTTAGCGATTAACGGTAAAAAGGTATCTGGAGCGGCTATGACACTAATCAAAGGTAGGATTTATGGCGGTTACTCTTTATTATTAGATGTAGATTATGAGCCTATGGTAAAAGTACTAAAACCGAATCGTAAAAAAATTGAATCTAAAGGTATTAAATCGGTACGTTCTCGTGTAGGCAGTATTAGACCATACTTAGCATCAGAATATCAAAATATAACAATAGAAACATTTAAAGATTTAATGGTTAAACAGGTGTTAGGTGTTGATGATTTAAGTGATGCTAAACGTTATGACTTAACAAATAAAGATTGGGAAGTCATTGATGACATGCTTGAGAAAAAATACAATAACTGGGAGTGGAATTATGGACGCTCTCCAAGATATGAATACAATCGAGATGCGCGGTTAGTAGCAGGTACGATTGATATATCTTTAGCAGTTGAACATGGTCGTATTTCAGCATGTCGCATTTATGGTGATTTCTTTGGACAAGGCGACATTAGTGATGTTGAAAATCAACTTCAAGGTGTACGCGTAGTAAAAGATGATATTATAGCAGCATTAAATGAGCTAGATGTTACGTACTATTTTGGGAAAACATCTGCTGAAGAATTAGCGGACGTTATTTTAAGTTAATTAAAAATATGAAAGTAAGTCTTATAACTTACGGGATTGAAGAAACTTGCGTGATTTTGGTTCGTAATTATTTTATAAAAATAATTTTTCAAACTACTCATAAGTGTCTGAAGTAGGTTAATGCCCATATCGTTTTGAAAAGTGGATGTCGGGTATAGCAATTATAAATGCTTGATAGATACGTAAGGAGGATATCGTATGAATAAAAATCATATCAAAGAAGCGTTATCTAAAAACTCAGAGATTATTATAGAAACTGTTGAGCATGAGCGAATAACTGTTAAAGCAATAGAGGACAATGATGATTCACAGTATTTACATGTCACAGAGCCAAAAGATCAACAAGTAGAAATCGATAAAATAACTGATATACAAGTAAATAATTTTGATCAACTTTAGTCTTAATAAAAAGAATTAAAGTATATAAAACGACCTTCCACAAACATTAAATTGGGTGGAAGGTCGTTTAGCTGTTTATTTCGATATTATTAGTGTTATAAGACATCTCTTGCACGAGAATCAGTAACGATTAATAAAACTTTGCCTTGATCCATGAGTTCTTCGTATTCATAAGAATCTTCTTCGGAAATGCTAAGCGCCTGTAGTTTTTCACGCAGTTGACTTCCTTGCTTAGCCACTTCATCACCCACGGTAGAACGATTGTAATTAATACCGGATACTTCGGTATGATTTACAATGCGTTCAGTTCTGTCAGGGTCGTGAGACAATACAAAGACATCTTTTGCATTTATTTGTTGATCTTTTAGTGTATTAATATTTACTTCGATTTCTTCATCATTTGAATATACTTTTACAATTGGCGTCATTTATAAACCCCCTTGATATAAAACAAACTTAATTCAGTTTACTTATTTATTATTTTGCTTTTTAAGTCTGTCGTAGCGTTCATGCATAATATAAAAATGTGTGTGTTGAAGTGCATAATCATATACTTCTTCTCTTTTGATATCGGTAGGCAATTCAAAATGAGTATCTATTTTTTCTTCATTCTCATATTGAACTTGAGATACATTATTAGGATTAATGCTTAATGTTTCTTTAGGATAAATTAAAGTGATGTGTTGTGGTGTCTCTTTGATAGACTGTAAGTTTTCTATTTTGAATGCTTCGTTGATATAGTTTTCAGCTCTTTTTTCACGTTTGCGTTTTCTTTTATTTACGGAAGCTTCATTCCTATATTGTTTCTTGATGAGTAGGAAGAAAGCCACGACTATTATCAGAAATATTATAAAATAAAATATGGACATCTTCTAGCCCTCCTTACGCATAAAACATACAAATGCAATTTTATACCTTTATATTAAATGTATACCACTGAATTAATTTTAAAAACAAATCTAATGATTTTGTATTATTGATTTTGAATTAAATGTATCTATAAAGTACACTATAGTTATGTAATTAATTATTAAAATAAATAGAGAATACAAATAATTAACAAAGGGGAATGACTTATGAATCTTGGAATTGTCGGGGCGGGCAAAATTGTTAAAGAAGCGCTACCTGTTATGGAGCAAATATCAGCGTATACTTTTCAGAGTCTTGTTTCTTCAGGTAGAAATCCAGAAAATGTAGAGAATTTACAAAAGCAATTTAATATTAAGCATATTTTTGATGATTATGATGCATTTTTAGCAGATGAGACAATCGATACTATCTATCTAGCCGTGCCGAATCATTTACATTTTGATTATGCGCGTAAAGCAATTAAACAACATAAACATGTTATATGCGAAAAACCATTTACGTTAACGAAAGAAGAATTACTAGAATTAAAGACTCTAGCTGAAGCTCATCAAGTTATTATTATAGAAGCCATTACTAACCTATATTTGAGTAATTTCGATGTATTGAAACAAGCTTTACTTGAAATAGGAGATAGTAAGATTGCGCAATTTAATTATTCGCAGTATTCATCAAGGTATGATGATTTTAAAAAAGGTATTATTCAACCTGCATTTGACCCAGCTAAAGGTGGTGGGGCTTTAATGGATATCAATGTTTACAATATCCATTTGGCAATTGCACTATTTGGTAAACCTAATGGAGTAGCTTACTTTGCAAATATAGAAAATAATATTGATACGTCAGGCATTTTACAATTAGATTATGACGATATGAAAGTTGTATGTATAGGTGCGAAAGACTCTAGTTCAGATAATCAATCTTATATTCAAGGGGAAAAAGCAACAATAAATATTAAAGGTCCTACAAATGAATTAAAAGCCTTTGAACTAAAATATAATAATGGTGGAACGCAATCATATCAAGTTAATCAGCATGAACACCGTATGTACGAAGAATTTGTAAAAATTGCAGAAATTATTAAAGAGAAAAACTTTGATATAGCTATGCAAAAATTAGAACATAGTATTCAAGTAAGTGAAGTATTAGAACTTGCTCTAGATAGTGCCCATATTGAATTAGGACCTTCTGTTAATAATAAGTGATTGAACTTAGATGAGTGCATAAGAAAATATACAATAGCAGGAAATAAGTTAAAATAACGCACCTCAATTCGACTAATGAATTGAGGTGCGTCTTACGTTTGATTAAAGATATAATTCAGACTAAAGAAATGTATAACAATTATGATATTTATTATGTTTCTTAATTTTAATATTGTGATGAACCTGTGATTAAGATTTATTTATATTGATATTGAATTAATCAATTTCAATGTTAATGTGTTTTTGTATAGTTGTTTGAATATCGTTATAAACGGTAGCAAAGGGCATTCCTGATTGAATTGCAGCATTTCGAACATCTTCAAATTCAGGTTTGGCTTTTATAACTTTGTCACCCAACATACCTAATTTCACTAATATTGCGCCGTAATTTGTATGCACGGTCTGAAATTGACGGCGCAAGATTTTTCGGTTTACTGTATAACTTCGTACACCTAGCGATGTCGTATATTTAAGAATATAGTTTTCGAAATACTGTGCTTGTGTAAGACTACAAATAACTGTTAGTTGTGTAGCTGGACGACTTTTTTTCATAGTGATAGGCGTGTAATAAGCGTCCAAAGCACCATCGTCTATTACTTGTTCCATAAAAAATCCAAGCATTTCTGGTGTCATGTCATCAAGTTGGCATTCTAATACTTGAACTTGAGAGGGAGTCGCTTCTTTTTTAGAAAATTGAACTGCACGTAATATATTTGGAAAATCAAAATCTTTTGTACCACAACCATAACCAATATTGTTCATTGTGACACTTGGTAGTGGCCCTACTTCTGATACTAATGCTTTAATAAAACCCGCGCCTGTCGGGGTCGTTAATTCACTTGCTATATCAAAAGCGGCAAGTGGTATACCTTTAAGTATTTCAGCAGTTGCAGGTGCGGGGACAGGGTAAATACCATGTGCGATATTGATTTTTCCGTGTCCCGTGGGAATCGGTGATGCGAGTAAAGTATCAATGTCTAAGTATTCTAATGCTAAACAACTCCCGATAATATCAATGATTGAATCCATTGCACCTACTTCATGAAAGTGTACGTCTTCAACTGACATGCCATGAATTTTTGCTTCTGCATGTGCAATAACATCAAATACTTTGATACTTCGTTCTTTTACTCTATCAGGCAAAGTGCTTTCACGTATCATTATGAAAATATCCTGAGCTTTTCTATGGTGATGTGCTGGCTCAAAATCGATTGATAGTGATGTGGCTTGGATACCTTGTTTATTTTGTGAAAAAAAGTTTAACTTAAATTTGTTTAAGGGTAAGTCATTTAAATGTTTTTCAATATAATTTATATCTGCACCTAAATCAACAAGTGCAGATAGCAACATATCGCCTGCAATACCTGCATGACAATCTAAATAAATTGCATTAGGCATATTGATTCACTCCATTTCTAATGAGCTTCAATCATTTTTATAATCATCGCGGCATTATAGCCACCACCAAAGCCATTATCTATATTGAGGACGCTTGTTCCTGGTGCACAGGAATTAACCATTGATAATAGTGTTGTTACACCTTCTAAATTCGCACCATAACCTATACTAGTAGGAACAGAGTAGACGGGATGATCTACTAAGCCTGATACTACACTTGAAAGGGCGCCTTCCATACCGGCAACAACGATTGAAACCTTACTTTGTCTAATTGCTTCTATATGTGAAAATAAACGATGGATACCAGATACACCTACATCATAAAAGCGTTTTACATGTATGCCCATTACTTCAGCAGTAATGGCAGCTTCTTCTGCAACTGGTAAATCAGAAGTTCCGCCACAAATCACAGATGTGTAATAATTAGATTTTGAAATATTGCTTATAGGGGTACAAATAATACGCGCTGCTTCATGATATTCAAGATGACTATATTTAGCGATAATATCTTGTGCTTTGTTATAGTCGACCCTTGTAACTAGAACAATCTCATCGTGTGCGAGTAATGTGCTGATGATATCTATGATTTGAGAAGTTGTTTTTCCTTCGCCAAAAACAACTTCTGGAAAGCCTTGGCGTTGTCTCCTATGCAAATCAATTTTGGCAAAACCTAATTCGTCATAATGACTTAATTGAGTCTTGGCTTCTGTAACAGAAAGCTGATTCGATTGAACAGCTTGAAGCAATGAGTCTAGGGAATCTTGCTTGTCAGTCATAGTTACGCCCCCTTTATAAATTTAATATGCATCTAATGAATCGATGACTTCGTTCATACTTCCTGTGCGATAGCCTTCTAAATCAATCGTTACATAGTCAAAGCCTAGTTCTTTAAGGCGCAGTGTTATTTGTTTTCGATACTGTACTACGGTTGGAATGTCGATATCATTAACTTCTACTCTAGCGATATTATGGTGATAACGTACTCTAACATTGCTAATATCTAAACTTAAAATATATTTTTCCGCTTCGTTGACTTTATTTACTTTTGCAAAATTCAATGTTTCTCCATAAGGAATACGAGAGGCAAGACTACATAATGCTGGTTTATTCCAAACTGGTAAACCATTAGCCTTACTAATTTCTCTTACTTCGGATTTGTATAAATCAGCTTCTTGTAATATACTTCTCACATTAAATTCTGTTCTTGCTTTTAAGCCTGGTCTGAAATCATCTAAGTCGTCCATGATCATGCCATCAAGCACATAATTAAAGTTGTATTTCCTTCTTAACTCTTCTAATTTTGAATATAATAAACACTTGCTGTAATACCAACTATCAGGTGTATTTTCAATAATATGAGGGTCTTTTAGTTCTTCAATTTCAGCCTCTATTATTGGCGCGTTAAGTTGATTTGCTAATTGAATAGCTTGATTGAATTCTTCATGTCTAAATAATTCGGATTTGACTATAACTGCTTTAACATTTGTGTGACCTAATACATCAACGGCTTTCTTTAAGACCAGACTGCTATCTACACCACCAGAAAAAGCAATAACTACTTTGTTCATATCTTTAAGAATATTTTCTAATTTTTGTTCTTTATTTAAAGTTTCAGTTAACATTATTATTCCTCCTAATTTATGATTCAACGTATGGAATCGTTAGTGGTCCTAACGGCATAACGCCAATCGTCATGTCTTTTCCATATTTGTCTTCAAGCATTTTTAGTGTGTCATTAATTTCAGTAACTGGATGTAGCATAGCGTCTTTAGTCTGCTGATCAGTGAGTTTAGAATATAAATAAACATCTGCAAATGTTTGGATAACGGCTTGTTTTTGAACTTGCCATTGATCCAACATAGCAAAGTCAGGGTCGTTAATCATATCGACGAGTGCTTGCGGGCTATCAGCCATTTTAAGAATTTCAGCATAGTTACCGTGATTTGGATATCCATCACTACATTCTGATAACATGATAATACTGCCACCTTCTTTGACAACTTTGTGTGCAGCACTCATCCCTTTGACGGTTTGATATAAGTTTTGGTCCAAGGGATATCCGGAGTTAGAAGCTATTACAACATCAAAAGGTTCATCACATTTGAACATGGCATGTTGCTTAGCGTAAGCACACCCTTTATCATGTGCTTCATATAATTCTCCAGCAAAGACCTCAGTAATGGCTTTCTCTTTGTTTAATGTTACATTGAGCATAAAGTCTGGCTTACACATGGCATTAATTTCTCGAGTCATATCTTGAACCGGATTATCTGTCATGTTACCCCAAGTGGAGCGAATATCACCAATCATTTTCGCATTATGGAAGGTCATAATTGTTTCGATACCTGCAATTCCTGGCATGATCCCTTTAGGACCACCTGAAAATCCAGCAAAGAAATGTGGTTCTATAAAGCCTGTAACGATTTTGAAATCAGCTTCAACATATGATTTATTCAGGTATACATCACATCCATATTTGCTATGTCCAACTTTGCTCAAGGTTGTTTTATCATTACAATGATTATGAACAATTTTGATGTTATTAACGATGTCTTCACCTAGCATTTGGACAAGCTCTTCTCGAGTTTGGTCACGATGTGTGCCGGTACCATTTATAATTACAAAATTCTCCAATGGTACATGGGACAACGTCTTTATAAGTAAAGGCACCAATATATGGTTAGGCGTTGGTCTCGTGATATCACTGATCACAATAGCTACAGTTTGATTGGCTTGAACCATTTCACTCAAAGGTTTAGTACCAATAGGGTGGCGTAAAGCTTTTTGAATTGCACCGATATCATCTTCAAGTGCAGTTAAGTCTTGAGGTTCAATTAAGACACTGTGATCTGGTAAATCAATTTCAACATTGGATTTACCATATAGAATAGTAGTTTTCAAAACTTACTCCTCCTTTTTATTTAAAGCGCTTCCATAAAAACGTAGTTTATTTACTTGTTTTAGTTTGAACAATGGTTCGTTTGTGCGTTTGAAATGTTCTTTTCTTCCATATATACCCTTATTTTTCTGGTATTTATCAACCATTATAACTGCTATTGGGCATAAAATAGCTGTAGTAATAGCAGATATTGATATTTGAGCCGTTGCCACAGGCGCTATTTTTTCTATCATTGCATACTCACTTTGAGTTAAATTACCGTTTGCTAGGGCGGTAGAAGCAGCCGCAACTACTGCAGCTGGAGTAGATACAGCGTTCCCAGCAGTGGAAGCTTCAGAAATTGGAGCGATAACACTTTTTTCTTTAAATAATTTAAATGCAGCTATACCAGTAATAGCGGTACATATAAATGTTAGTAAAGCTAAAGTTAGTCCACCTGATAATACAGAGAAATTAAAGAATTCAGCTAAATTCATACCAGCACCTAATGAGAAAGCGAAGAACGGAATTAGGATTGTTTCTCCTGGGCGTAGAAATTCTGAAATTTTAGGATCTAAGTTACCTAATAGCATACCAATACCTAACGGAAGCAGTACTGATATGAACGATATGACTGGAAAAGTAGTGCCAATAAACCCTAGTGAAATTAGGGTGAGTAAAGGTCCATCATTAATTGCTAATATAGATAGTCCGCCAATATCTGAACGATTTCCATATGCACTCGTTAATGCAGCATACATACCACTATTACTATTTGTCATTGCAGCAATAATAGCAATTGTAGATAACCCAAATAATCCTGTCCATGGGTCAAAAATGGCGCCGAGTAATAAACCAACTCCTAACCCTGAAAAGTATTTAGTAGATGTTAATAGGAACCCTTTTTTTAATGCCTTTCCCCCGATTTTCAAATTCATTTGGCTTCCAACACAAAATATGAAAAGTGCAATTAATACTAATGCACTATCTTTAAATAGTTCCTGTGAGAATCCACCAATTTGCAACATTTCATAATGCCCGTGCTCAGTCTTTGGCGCACCGAGTTGCTTTAATATATTCATTATAAAACTTAAATGTAGTTGGTCAATCGTATTAATCGTAGCACCCAAAAGTAAAGGCACAACCATTAATCCCCCTGGTATTTTTTCAATCGTATCTTTGATTCTCATAACTAACATCCCCTTAAATATGTTATTAATTATGGAAAAATGTTTTTACGATATTCTTAGTTGCTTTCTTTATTAATTTTTCCGAATTAGCAATCGTATGTGCAAGTGACATAGGTCCATCGGTTAAACTAAAAGCACTTACTACACCAAAATCATTTAACATATCAATGTCTACATCGACAGTTCCCCCAATAAAGATGACAGGTACATTGAACTTTTGGGCGCATTTGGCAATACCTATTGGCGTTTTACCATAAAAAGTTTGGAAATCAATTTTACCTTCTCCAGTAATTACTAAATCTGCATCCTCTAAATAATTTTCGAGATGTATAAGGTTTATAACAACTTTAATACCATCATTAAATTCACTAGGGAAAAATGCTTTGAAAGCACCTCCTAGACCACCAGCAGCCCCAGCACCAGCTAATTCATGGAGACGTATATGTTGTGTGGATTCGACAATGTTTGCCCAATGTGTAAGGTTTTGCTCTAATAATGTTATTTCTGAAGATGATGCTCCTTTTTGCTTTCCAAAGACATGTGATGCGCCATCTTGTCCAATTAATGGATTTTTAACGTCTGTTGCAATTACAAAGTTACAATGTTGAATTCGATCGTCGAAGTTTTTTAAATCGATGTGATGGATATGTTTTAGTGCAGCACCACCAAAAGGTATATCATTAAGGTCTTTATTGATTAATCTCGCACCTAATGCCTGTAACATACCAGCGCCGGCATCATTTGTTGCTGAGCCACCGATTGCTAGAATGAATTTCTCATAACCTTTGTTTAGTGCATCTTGTATTAACTCTCCGGTGCCGTATGTTGTTGTAATCATTGGGTTTAGTTTTGCTTCTGGTACATGTTTCAAGCCCGATGCTTCTGCCATTTCGATAACACAAGTTTTATTATCATCTAACACGCCGTATTGAGCAGTAACTTGATTACCTAATGGTCCAGTAACAGAAACAGTTTCAAATTTGCCATTGGTTGCATTTACTAGTGCTTCCATGGTTCCTTCACCACCGTCACCAACAGGCAAAGCATGAACCTCGGCATGAGGGTAAGTTTCGGAAATACTTTGGGCCATATGAGATGTGACCTCGGTAGCCGTCATACTACCCTTGAATGAATCAGGCGCTAAGACAATTTTCAATTTAAACGACCTCCTTGTAAACGCTTTCTAATATATATTATTCTATTATATAGATTTTATTTTATTGAAAATAGGGTTAAACTATACAATAATATACCTTTAAATTTGTATAAAAGTGATAAAGTGGTGGAAAAATGGAGATATTAACAGAGGAAGTAGCAACACTTATTGTAGAAGAAACTGCAAAAAGAACAAAAAGTAATATTAACATAATGAATTTTAACGGTAAGATTATAGCATCATTCGATAAAAGTAGGATTGGTAGTATTCATGAAGGCGCGCGTAAAGTATTAGCGTGCGAGCAAATGGTTATATTAACTGAAGAAGATTGTGAGAAACTTCAGGGGACACAACCGGGTATTAATTTACCCATTATATTTCAAGAAGAAATTGTCGGTGTAATTGGTATTACAGGTGATCCTAAAGCATTGTTGTACGTAGCAGATTTAGTAAAAATGTCGACCGAATTATTGTTATATCAAAATTACTTTACATATGAACTAGAAGGACATATACGTAGCCAAGAATTATTCATTGAAGAACTGTTAAAAAGCAATCCCTCTAATTCGTTTATTCAATATTTAACGAAGCAACTTAACACAAATTTATTAGCTTATAGAAAATGTATTATTATTAATCTAGAGAAGCAAATATTTTCAAGAAATAGCATCGTTCGTACATTAACTAGTAAAATTGATCAAACGACTTTTACATTAGCTTTCACTAATCATAATCGTATCGTTATACTGGCTTCTGATGAATCACAAAAAGCTTTGGAAGAAAAGATAGTGAGAATTTATCAAGCTTTTAAATCATTGAAGTTAGAAGTAAGAATGGCTTCGAGTTTACTTTTTTCAAGTTTGAATGATTTCAAAAAGGCTTATGAAGAGTGTGATCTTGTATTTATGTTGAATGACCAAACCCAAACATTGATGTCATTTGAAGATGTAGAAGAGAAAACGTTGCTTTATCAAATAGAGAGTGAAATAAGAGAAAGATATAAGCAAAGAATTTTGAGTAATCTAGATTCACAAAGTATAGAAACTTTAGAAAGTTTCTTCAAAAATGATTTGAATATTGCTAAAACTGCAAAGTATCTCTTTATTCATCGTAATACGTTACTTTACCGATTAGAAAAATGCGAAACACGTACAGGATTGAATCCAAAGAAATATTCAGATGCGATTAAACTACAAATAGCTTTATGGTGTTAACTATTCGTAGTTTAGTTGATATATTGCTTATGTTTAGAAAATCGATAATAGTAGCAATATCACAATGTAGAAATATCATAAAATGTAGTAGTCGCGTTTTTTAGAAAAGTATCAAAAAAGACTTTACAAATTACACGACCAACAATATAATTAATTTAAGTTATTACTAAATAATTCTATAAAATCTATAATGAAAATCTTTATAGATACAAAACGTTTTGTTTTCAATCTGAAATTCTTAAATAGTAATGGTGCCATTATTGAGTTATTAAGTGATAACTCACATCAATTTGTTATTGATGTACCATGGAATGAAGGGACGTGGTCATAATGTGTATAAAGTACTTATGAAGTTTTGAATGAATTATTGTGATGATTTGATAAAAATATATTACACTACATGAAAAGCCAAAACGAATTAACTTTAACAATGCACGAATGTTGTTGTAACTTATCATGCTAGATTAACTATGAGATGCTAGTATGATAAATCCTCTGTATGTAACTTTGACAAACGATTATATTTTTAATAGTCACCTACTTTAGCGCAATACAACGCTTGTGTTGTAATCTGCCATTTTTAGTAATTTTCGTACTCCAATTTATTTAGTATATCTTAATTAGAAAATGCGATTTCTCTATTTCACCTACTTTTAAAGTCCACAAAAATATAAGAACCAGTTTAAATCAAATAGTAATTTGAAATAGAAAGAAGATAGTGTAAATGCATCTGTTTTTAACTTTAGCCACACATAATTATAGTTATATGACTTAAATGTTCTCATTTGAAAAATAAACTTAGTAATATATTAAGTCTTTTAATCATGTTATATAAAAATGGCAATGAACTGGTGATGTTAAAAGTCCCAAGCAACAAATCAATGTTGCTTGGGCTTTTTTATGTACAAAATTATGATATATCAAGAGATTAAGGTGAAAAAAGAAATTAATATGAACAAATTTTTATATTTTAGTTGTCATTTTTCATTCAATGTGACATACTCGATTACAATTAGTATAACATAATAACTATTTGAGGTGATTCAGTATGACGAAATATATTTATGCATTTGATGAAGGGCAAAAATCGATGAAAGATTTATTAGGAGGTAAGGGTGCTAATTTGGCAGAAATGAAACGCTTAGGTTTGCCAGTGCCCGATGGTTTTACATTAACAACGGAAGCTTGTATCAAATATTTGGAGCATGGATCTCAGCTTTCTGATTTACTCATGGATCAATTAAATTCACAACTAACTGCTTTTTATGAACGTACACAAAAATCGTTTTCTTCAGACACGTCTTTATTATTAGTTTCAGTAAGAAGTGGAGCTAAAATTTCTATGCCAGGAATGATGGACACAATTTTAAATTTAGGTTTAAATGATGACAATGTTAAAAAGCTAGCTGAAAAGACTGAGGATGCTCGTTTTGCTTATGATTGTTATCGCCGTCTATTACAAATGTTTGGCGAAGTCGTATATGGTATTCCAATGGCATCATTTGATACATATTTCAATCAATATAAAATAAAGCATGGTTATCAAAATGATGCTGATATTCCAGCTGAAGGACTACAAGTAATTTGCGAACATTTTAAAGAAGTATATATTGACGAAGTTTATAAGCCGTTTCCACAAACGCCTATTGATCAATTAACTGAAGCTATTGAAGCAGTGTTTAAATCATGGGACAACGATCGTGCTCGTATATATCGTGAATTGAATGAAATACCACATGATATTGGAACTGCTGTAAATATTCAAGAAATGGTATTTGGCAATAGTGGAGAAAATAGTGGGACGGGAGTCGCGTTTACACGTAATCCAGTTACAGGAGAGTCCAAGCTATTTGGAGAGTATTTGTTAAATGCACAAGGTGAAGATGTTGTTGCAGGTATCCGTACACCTAAAGATATCGAGTCATTGAGAGAACAAATGCCACAGGTACATCAACAGTTTGTAGATGTTTCTAAACGTCTCGAAACTCATTATAAAGACATGCAAGATATTGAGTTTACGATTGAAAATGGACAGTTATATTTACTGCAAACAAGAAATGGTAAGCGTACTGCTAATGCTGCCATACACATTGCAGTTGATTTGGTTGAAGAGGGCGTTATAAGTAAAGAAGAAGCAGTAATGAATGTCGAAGTGAAATCTATTGATCAGTTATTGCATCCTAATTTTGATGAGCAATCACTTAAACAAGCAACTACAATTTCTAAAATTGGTTTGCCAGCAAGTCCAGGGGCAGCGAGTGGAAAGATTGTATTTTCAGCACAAAGTGCGAAAGAACAAGCAGAGAAAGGCAATAAAGTTATCTTAATGAGACCAGAAACATCTCCAGAAGATATTGAAGGGATGATCGCAAGTGAAGCAATCGTTACCACACATGGTGGTATGACTTCGCATGCAGCCGTTGTAGCACGTGGTATGGGGAAATGTTGCGTTACAGGATGTTCTGATATAGAAATTAATGTCGTAGATAAAGTAGTTAATTATTCAGAAGGTACGTTACACGAAGGTGATGTTATTTCAGTAGACGGCGCAAAAGGAGATATTTATTATGGCGAAGTGTCGACGATGAAAGCAGAGCGCAGTGAAGCGTTTGAGCAGTTTATGTCATGGTCAGAAGATGTAGCGAGATTACAGGTTAGAATGAATGCGGAAACGCCTCAAGATATTCAGACTGGTTACCAGTTTAATGCTAAAGGTATAGGTCTTGTCCGTACAGAGCACATGTTCTTTGGTCCTGAACGCCTGATTGAAATGCGCCGCTTTATCTTATCAGATACACAAGACAAGCGAATTAATGCACTAAATAAAATTCAGCAATATCAAATGACTGATTTTGAAGAAATATTAAAGTTGTCTGGTCAAAGACCAACGATTATTAGATTGTTAGATCCACCACTTCACGAATTTTTACCAAGCTCGGTAGAAGAAAAAAACAATGTAGCTCAACAGTTGAATGTGTCTGCAAGAGAATTGGAACAATACATTGAGAGTTTAGATGAAGTAAATCCAATGTTGGGGCATAGAGGCTGTCGTCTTGCTATTACGTATCCAGAATTGTATGTTATGCAAGCTGAAGCTATAGTGAAAAGTGCATTACGCTTAAAAGCACAAGGTATTGAGACTCAACCAGAGATCATGATTCCTTTAGTTTCAACAGTAGCCGAGTTTACAATTTTAAAAGCTCAAATTGTTGAAAAGATAGAACAATTGCAACAAGAGGCTGGAGAAACAATTCAATACCTAATTGGAACAATGATTGAAACGCCAAGGGCTTGCCTAATCGCCGGTGAATTAGCGAAAGTATGTGATTTCTTTAGCTTTGGTACTAATGATTTAACACAATTAACTTTCGGGTTCTCTAGAGATGATGCTGGTAAATTTATTGGTTCATATTCAGAACAAGGTATTTTAGAAAATGACCCATTCCAAACATTAGATCAAGCTGGTGTTGGACAACTTGTTAAAATGGCTACACAACAAGCTAAAGCTGTTAACCCTACAATTAAAATAGGTGTTTGTGGTGAGTTAGGTGGAGATGATAAATCAATCCATTACTTTAATCAAATTGATATTGACTATGTTTCATGTTCGCCATTTAGAGTTCCTGGTGCATTGTTATCGACTGCACAAAGTGAGGTTAAAGGTGGTCGATTACGTGTTTAATGATTTAGTAGAACCACAACTCAGATTATATGTTATTTCAGATTCTATCGGTGAAACAGCGCAACGCATGGTACACGCAACACTAACTCAATTTCCTGATGTATCACAAATTGAAATAAAAAAATTTCCATTTATAAAAAGTGAAGAAGAACTTATTAATATATTGAAAAGTGCTAAATCACGTGCTGCAGTTGTAATAACAACATTAGTGAATCCTGAATTTAATATGGTTGGTCAGCAATTTGCGAAAAAAGCGGATATTCCATATGTTGATTATATGTCTGACTTAATTGGTATTATTCAGCAACGCACAAATTGTTCGTCTATTTTAGAAAGCGGAGCCTTACGTAAATTAGATGAAAATTATTTTAGAAGAATAGAAGCTATGGAATACTCTGTTAAATATGATGATGGTAAGCATTTTACTGACATAGGGGAAGCCGATGCACTCATTGTTGGCGTTTCAAGAACATCAAAGACACCACTTAGTATGTATTTAGCAAATAAAGGTTACAAAATTGCAAATATACCGTTGGTACCAGAAGTTGATATACCTGATGAAGTTTTTAGGCATACGGATTTAAAAGTATTTGGTTTAACTGCAAGCCCTAATTATATTTTGAACATACGTAATGAACGTGTGAAAGTGTTGGGGCTACACGGCCCAACAAACTATAACAGTATTGAAAGAATCAGAGAAGAATTAATATATGCTGAAGAGATTTTTGAAAAATTAAACGCAACAGTTATTAACACAGAATACAAATCAATTGAAGAATCAGCGTTTTATATAGAAAAGTTTTTATAAGTTAGTCTTATTTCATAGTTATAAGACTGCAATATATTTTAAAAGTAAAATTTAAGACTGAAGGATGTATTAATTTCACTGAAATAGTGAGTAGTGTTGTTACAAGGTGGGTAGGGTTAAAGTGATATAAAATTTAAAACGGAGTGTCACAATGCTAAAAACAGTATCACCGTATTTGTTTTTTAATGGCACATGCAGAGAAGCCTTACAATTTTACAGTGAAATATTAGAAGGTACAATTAAAGGTGTAATGACGTATGGTGAAGCAAATGAAAAAGTTGCTGATGACCCTGAGCGTGTTATTCATAGCCAATTAGAAGTAGATGGACAGTTGTTTATGTTGTTCGATATTCCTAAAGATGATAACTCGATGCTTCAAGATCGTAATGTTTATATTGTACTTGAGTTTGATAGTGAGGAAGCATTAACACGTGCTTATAACCAATTAAAGGCAGACGGCGAAGTACAAATGGAGCTTGATGACATGTTTTGGGGAGCTAAGTATGCCAAACTCATTGATAAATATGATATTGGATGGGACTTAAGTTACACTAAATTATCATAAATAAATTGATATAAAAATGCCCACGTTTACTTAAATGAACGTGGGCATTACTTTTAATCAGTGCTATCTATTGAATGGTACAAATGAGTACGTAGTGATAGTAATTAAGAGTTAACTAGTCATTATCTTTATAAGTTTTAATGAGCTTCATTTTAGCAAATCCATAGATAATAAGACCGGATATAATAGCAATGATTAAATTAATAAATAGATATTTCAAGGTATCTGAACTTTGTGGTAAATTCGAACCTGTAATGTATGGTATCCAATAATTATTTAGACTGAATATGATAAACATTATAGTTGCGAATAATATGCTGCTTTTATGTAATTTTTTTAATTGTGTCTTATATTGCGCCTCGCTATGTACCTCTAAAGTGTCCACTTTTTTCTTACGAAGTGAACCAACTAAAGTAATTGAATAGATTAATACTAATATGAAAGTTATCGTACCTAATAAAGGTAGGCGATTTAGATAGCTAGTTATAAAAAAGTCTGACGCACTGACAATGAGCCCACCATAAAAAATCCATGGATAAAACCTAGCATAATCATGTAATAGTTGTTGACGTTCATATTCGTCTGTAAATCTAAAATTAGGAATTAAACGTAGAATTTTGTCATTATTCATCATGTTTACTCCTTTCATCTAGCAATTTTATCCGAGAATCCTTAGTAACCGTAAATATTATGATGAGAATTAAAGGTATATAGGTGCTAAACTTTGTTAATATAGAAAAGTTTAAACTATTACCTGCAAGGATTGGCGCAATTACTACTGTAGTCAACAGCATATAGGTTATGGCGATGATTAAGAAAATGACCCTTTTATTACGGGTTTCTCGTAGCAATTTATGGTAAACTTCTCGATCTTTCACCTCTATTTCTAATGGATCAGCACTAAATTTACTCATAGACATTCTACAACCTAAAATGATAAGTAATAATGCCCCGCCAATAGTGAACGGAGATAAAAACTCACGTTCAATGTCGAAGAAAATAGATAAATAAACGAGTGCGATAAGTACATATAATCCGATAATACTATGTTTGGCTAGAGTTTTATCTATTTCATACTGTTGGTATTCATCTGGATTGCTCATTGAACCGGTGAAATTTTGATATAGCCACTTATTTTTTCTATTCATATGAATGCTCCTCCCAAAATAAATCATTGAGTGTAACATCTAAAGCTTTCGCTATATTAATACATAAATTCAATGATGGATTATATTTATTATTTTCAATCATATTGATTGTTTGCCTTGAAACTTCAACTGTCCTTGCAAGTGTAAGTTGAGACATATGTTTATCATTTCGATAATGCTTAACTTTATTCATGGTGAATGTATCGCCACCTTATGTGTCAAATATATGTTACATGTACAATATATACGACATTCCTAAATGTGTCAATGTTACATAATTTTTAAATTTAAATGATCAAAATAACATGATGCTGTGTTTTGTTAAGCGAAATAGATAAGTTGTAGAAGAGTTTGTAATTAAATATGAGGAATATATGAATTAATGGACATAGAAAAAGTCCCACTTGTTCAATATTTTGACAGTGGGACTTTTGGAAGTGGTTTATAAAGTAGTTTCCTAGCATAGTCACTTTATAATGGATTATTGATAATACATAGTAGAGGTGAAAACAGCAGTTACGTTTCCACGATTTCGATAACAGTGTGGTACATCACTGTTAAAACGAAAGGCTTGATGATGGTTAATTGTATATATTGTAGAATCAACTTCTATTTCAAGCACACCTTCGTTTACAATGATATATTCTTCAGAACCAACATGGTGAGGCGCTGAATTCATTTTTCCATCTGGTTCTATTACCATTTTAAACATTTCAAATTTCTTATTATCATCATATGGAAAATATGGATAGATAGAGACTTTATCGTCAATGATTGGAATGATGTCAGACTCATCGATAAAGTCTACTTCATCGTTATTTAATGATGTTAATTGCGATAAAGATAGATGAAGTCCGTTGGCAATTTTCCAAAGAGTTGTAATGGTAGGATTGGAATTTCCTTTTTCAATTTGACTTAGCATATTTTTGCTGACACCAGTTACATTTGCAACTTTCTCTAAGCTGAGTTGATGCTTCTTCCGATGGTCAGCAATGTTTTTGGCTACTATATTCTGAATATTATACAAATGCATCGCTCCTATTTACAATATAACGTACATATCGTACCATATAGTGTGTTGATTTTAAAATAATCCATCAAGGTGGTAAAGTATGGAAAAATATAGAAAAATAAAACCATTTAATTGGTTATTATTTATAGGTATTTTATTAGTTGGGGCAAATTTACGAGCACCTATAACTTCTATAGGTGTGGCATTGCCTGATATAAAAGCAGATTTAGCGTTATCCAATAGTGCTGTTAGTGTGGTTACGGTAGTACCTTTATTAGCCTTTGCTGTAATTTCATTATTTGCTGCTAGAACGAGTAATAGGTTAGGACTTGAGAAAACAATCTTCCTAGCTTTATGGTTAATATTAATAGGTATTGTTGTCAGATCAGTTACAGGTATTTCATGGTTGTACATTGGGACTGTGTTGATTGGTATTGGTATTGGGTTTGGTAATGTACTCGCACCAGCAGTCATCAAAGCAAAGTTCCCACTACATATTGGTATTATGACTGGGTATTACACTGTTGTTATGAATGTCTTTGGGGGGCTATCTTCATATGGAACAGCACCATTAGTAAAAGCCTTTAACTATAATATTGCAATAAGTGTTATTGGTATAGTGACATTTTTGACAATTATCTTATGGTCATTCCAATTAAAAGGTAAGCAAGAGGTGACGACTGCCATACCTCGAGAAAGTATTAATGTGTGGAAATCTCCGTTATCATGGCAAATTACTATATTAATGGGGGGACAGTCGCTTATCTTTTACTCACTTATAAACTGGATGCCAGCATATCTTGCGCAAAGTGGCATGTCAATCAGTGAAGCGGGCGCCTATCTATCAGTACTTCAAATTTCAATTATCCCATTTACATTTATTACGCCTATTTTTGCTACAAAAATGAAATCCCAATTTTTATTGACCTTTATTACTGGTCTATGTTTTATAGCTGGTGTTGTAATCATGATATTTATTCCCAATTTAGCAATTATATCGACAATTCTTATTGGTATGGCTGGTGGTATTGCATTCGGTTTAGTTAACACTTTCTTTAGTTTAAGAACAGAGCATAGTCAAACCGCTGCTAAATTGTCAGGTATGGCCCAATCTATCGGTTATCTATTTGCTGCAATTGGTCCATTACTATTTGGTATTTTACATGACATTACTGGTGAATGGTTGGCTTCACTGTCTATTTTGTTAATAACTGCATGTATTATCACGCTATTTGGTTCTCAAGCCGGTCGTAATCGTACTATTGAAGAAACGCTTCAGAAATAGCATAAACCATGTTATAAATAATAGGTTAAAGAGAATGGTAAAATTAAGAATTTTACAATATAATTGGCTTTAATAAGCATTGCATTTTTAGTTTATACATGTTTAACATTTAATTTAATTAGTAAATTTTTTAATAGTTTTATAAATCTTTCGATAAACGAAAGTACAATGAGGTGAGTTTATGCAGTTAATTTTTGATCCAAGTGTAAGTCCAATCTATCGAGGTGTTTTAGCATTTTTCTTTGTAGTAAATATTATATTAGCATTGCTAATTGTATTTTTAGATAGAGATAGAAGAGATGCTACAGCAACTTGGGCATGGTTGTTCCTACTCTTTGTTATGCCTATATTAGGCTTCTTTATTTATATATTCTTTGGTAGAGGTGTGCGTAAGAAACGTGAGCGAGGTTTTGCGCATAATCAAATAGAGGATGGTATGAAACGTGTAGAAGCTCAATTGAAAACATCTACAAATAAAATTAGTGATTCTGAAAATCCAATTGTAAGAAAGCATAAAGATATTGCAACAACGTTATTAACAAAAGAACCATCATTCTTAAGTAATGACAATAATGTTGATATTTATACTGATGGTCATGATTTATTTGCTCAAATGAAAGAAGATTTACGTAATGCTAAGACTTACATTCATATGGAGTACTATGTTTTAGAGTTGGATGGCTTGGGCACTGAAATTGTTAATATTTTAGAAGAAAAAGCAAATGAAGGGTTAGAAGTTAAACTACTATATGATGCAGTAGGTTCAAAATCTGTCCACAAATCAAAATTCAAATCATTCCAAGAAGCGGGCGGTCAGGTTGAAGCATTCTTTCAAGCCCAAATTCCTTTAATCAATTTTAGAGTGAATAACAGAAACCATCGTAAAATTGTTGTCATTGATGGTATGACTGGTTATGTCGGCGGTTTTAATATTGGAGATGAATATTTAGGATTAAATGAAAAATTTGGTTATTGGAGAGATACACATTTAAGAGTTAGAGGTGATGGCGTAGATGCATTACAACTAAGTTTTATTCATGATTGGAACTCTCAAGCTAAACGTGAGCAATTAGATTATAACGAAAAATATTTCCCGGAAAATGCGAATCAAGGTGGCGATGTATCCATGCAATTAGCACTCAGTGCGCCAAGTGATAATTGGCATCAAATTGAATTTGGTTACATGAAGATGATTATGAAAGCTAAGAAATCTATTTATATGCATAGTCCGTACTTTATTCCAGATAAAGGTTATATTAATGCTTTGCGTATTGCGGCTAAATCAGGTGTGGATGTACGTTTGATTATACCTTGCAAACCGGATCATATTTTTGTATATTGGGCTACAATTTCAAGTGTGGCTCAGCTTATACGGGATGGTGTTAAAGTTTACACATATGAAAATGGATTCATTCATTCTAAGATGATGCTTATCGATGATGAAGTTGCGAGTGTAGGTTCTGCTAACATGGATATTCGAAGTTTTGAATTAAACTTTGAAATAAATGCATTTATGTATGATGAACGTATCACTAAAAAACTTAAAGACGCTTTCTTTGAAGATTTGAAAGTATCACAAGAATTAACAGAAGAGCGTTATAATCAACGTTCTAATTGGATTAAATTTAAACAAGCTATTGCAAAATTAGCTTCGCCTATATTATAAATGAGAATTATTGTGACCCGAGAGATATAATAAATACTACCTAAGGCAACGGTTATCAGAAGGATAACTGTTGCTTTTTTATATGATATAATTTATAAAATCATGAATTACTATAGTTAATGTTAATAATAATTTATTTATTGAATAATAGAGAGGTGTACCTATGCAGCGTGATACAAACCAATATATTTATAGACAATTATATAATCATTTGAAGTCTGATATGCTAGCTTCTAAATATGAAAGTCATGAAAAGTTACCTTCTAAAAGAAATATGGCAAAACATATGAATGTAAGTGTGAATAGTGTTAAAGCTGCATATGAACAATTACTAGCAGAAGGTTACATCTATACTGAAGAACGGAAAGGCTATTTTGTAGAGCCATTGGATAAATTAATCATTAACCCAGATGCACAAAATTTACGCACTTCATATGAAAGTGCTGCAGAAATAAATTATGATTATTCATTCTCTCATATGAGTACTGATATATCTGAATTTCCAATAGACATATGGACAAAATTAACCAAACGTGTTTTTCAAGACTATGATCATTATTTATCATCAATCCCTAATGTAAAAGGGCCTATAGAACTAAGACAATCTATTGCTAAACTCGTTTCTTATCAAAGAGGTGTCCAATGTCATCCAGAACAAATAATTATTGGTTCAGGGACTAATACATTATTGATGAAATTGATACAGCTGATGTCTGAAAATGTGAGGATAGCTGTTGAAAATCCAGGTTATTCTAGATTTAGGGATATATTAAAGCAAACACATACGCAAATGGCTCCCATTTCATTAGATAACAAAGGCATTTCTATAGAAGGAATTAAAAATGCTCAACCTGATGCTATCATTGTAACCCCTTCACACCAATTTCCGATGGGGACAATTATGCCTGTATCTAGACGTATAAGTTTATTGAATTGGGCAAGTAAAACACAAAGCTATATTATCGAAGATGATTACGATAGTGAATTCAAATATGAAACAGATAATATCCCATCTCTATTTAGTTTTGATAAAAATGAACGTGTAATATACTTAGGCACATTTTCTAAAACATTAATGCCAGCGTTACGTATTAGTTATATGATATTACCGACAAAATTAGTTGAAAAATTCGAAGCACAAAATCAAAGCGCAATTCCAGATTTTTCAATATTAAATGCATTAACATTGAATTTGGTGATTAAAGATGGATACTATGAAAAACATCTAAAAAAAATGCATCAGATATACGGTAAAAAGAGGGCATATCTAATTGAACAATTAGAAATGATATTTGGTGAAAATATTGATATTAAAGATACGCAAGCAGGGTTGCATTTTATTATTGAAGTTGTTTCACCGTACTCTTACGAAGAAATTGAGTCACGCGCTAAAGAATATAAATTAGAACTTTATACGATAAATCGCTTCAATGTGACAGCGCTTCAAAATAATAGTGAACGTAAGATATTGATTATTGGTTTTTCTAAAATTGAGCAACAGCAAATACCTGATGCAGTTCAACGCTTAAAAAAAGTAATTAATGCTACATCTGGTACCATATAAATAGTTAATCTGGTACTTTACATAATACCAATAATATTTTAAATTTTTAGACAATAAATGAAATAATGTTTGTAATTAAGTCATAGGAGGTTTCATAATGTCAGATAAATTTAATTATTATAAAGAACAACGTGAAAAATATGTAGCTCGTGGTGTAGGAAACGGAAATTTACATGTTGCTGATGAAGCGCAAAGTGCAACTATTAAAGATGTCGAAGGCAATGTATTTATTGATTTTGCCGGTGCGATTGGAACATTAAATGTGGGGCATACGCATCCTGAAATTACGAAACATTTAAAAACACAGTTAGATAAATTTATACATCCAGGATTCAATGTCATTATGTATGAAAGCTATCTTAACTTAGCACAAAAGTTAACAGAAATTACGCCAGGTAAATTTGAGAAAAAATCAATATTGCTGAATTCTGGAGCTGAAGCCGTAGAAAATGCTGTGAAGATTGCAAGAAAATATACTGGCAGACAAGCGGTCGTTTCATTTGTAAGAGGATTTCATGGTAGAACAAATTTAACTATGTCAATGACAAGTAAAGTGAAGCCCTACAAATTTGGTTTCGGTCCGTTTGCACCAGAAGTTTATCAAGCACCTTACCCAAATATTTCTGAAAAATCTGAAGAATTATCAAATGAAGCTTATACAGATCAGATTATCAATAAATTACATGATTTCTTTATCGAAACAGTAGATCCAAGTGATGTGGCTTGTATTGTTATGGAACCTGTTCAAGGTGAAGGTGGGTTCATTATCCCAGATTCTAAATTTGTAAAAGCAGTCAAACAGATTTGTGAAGATAATGGTATTGTCTTTGTAGCTGATGAAATTCAAAGTGGTTTTGCCAGAACAGGCAAGACTTTTGCTATAGAACATTTTGATATTGAACCAGATTTAATCACAGTCTCAAAATCATTAGCTGCCGGCTTTCCATTAAGTGGTGTAGTTGGTAAAGCAGAAATCATTGATAGTGCTGCACCAGGAGAATTAGGTGGTACTTATGCTGGGAATCCATTAGCTTGTGAGGCTGCGCTTAAAGTTATTGAAATTATAGAGACAGAAGATTTAAATGGTAAAGCAGAACAACTAGGTTACAACTTAGAAACATATCTAACATCATTGAGCGAAACATATAATCAAATCTCAAGTATACGTCGATTAGGTGCAATGGTTGCTTTTGAAGTGGTTGATGCTGAAACTGGTGAACCTGATAAAGCATTAACAGGTAAACTTGTACAAGTAGCAAATGAAAAAGGCTTATTATTGTTATCTGCAGGTATTAAAGGCAATGTTATTCGATTCTTACCACCTTTAGTTATAACAGATGATGAGTTGAATGAAGGATTACGAATTTTAACAGATGTGTTTGAGAGTGTAATTTCTAAAGAAGGTATCGCATAAACGTCTACACTTTATGCTTTTTTGATATAGGGTATGGTAATTATAAGCATTTTATAATTGATCAATAAAAAGGAGACCTTAATATGACAAAATTAGAAGTATTTAACCCAGCTACAAATGAAGTCATTGAACGCTTAGATTATACAAGTAACGAAGATATTCAAGCACAGGTGGAACGCGCACATAAAGCATTTCAACAATGGAAAAAAGTAGACGCTCACGAACGTTCTGCTAAATTATTGAAATGGGCAGAACTTATAGATGAACATCAAGATGAATTAGCACGTCTCATCACATTAGAGGGTGGTAAACCACTTGCTGAAGCAAAAGGTGAAGTTACTTATGCTAATTCTTATGTGAAGTGGTATGCAGAAGAAGCAAAACGTGTTTATGGTCGCACAATTCCGGCTAACGCTTCGTCTAAAAAAATTATTATAGATAAATTTCCAGTAGGCGTTGTCGGTGCAATTACACCGTGGAATTTCCCGGCAGCTATGATTACGCGAAAAATGGCACCAGCCTTAGCAGCCGGTTGTACCATTATTTGTAAACCAGCAGTAAAAACGCCATTAACTACAATTAAATTAGTAGAACTTGCCCATGAAGCTGGATTCCCTAAAGATGCCATTTCTTATATTATTGCATCTGGTAAAGACGCAGGTGATTTATTTACTGAACATGAACTTATCAGTAAAGTGACATTTACTGGGTCAACTGCAGTAGGTAAAACATTGATAGAGCAATCTGCACAACAAGTTAAGAATGTAACAATGGAACTAGGTGGACTTGCACCGTTAATTGTGCATAAAGATGCAGATGTTGACGCAGCTGTGGATGGAACAATTGCTTCTAAATTTAGAAATGCAGGTCAAACTTGTATATGTGCCAATAGAATTTATGTACATCGAGATATCGCAGAGACATATACAGAGAAATTAATAGAAAAAGTGCATGCACTGACTGTAGGTAATGGTTTAGAAAGTGATGTCAAAGTAGGACCACTTATCGATGCACAAGCTGTTAAGAAAGTATTAACGCATATAACTGATGCTCAAGAGAAAGGTGGAGCATTATCGCGCAGCATTGAAGAAATTCAATCGTTGGGTGGGAATTTCTTGAAACCAGTAGTTATTTCTAACGCGAATTTGGATATGAAAGCCATGCATGAAGAAACATTTGGACCAGTTGCGCCAGTTATGACATATGAAGATTTAGATGAAGTTATTCAAATAGCAAATGATACAGAATTCGGTTTAGCATCATATTTCTTTACTAATGACTATCGTACTGGCCTGAAACTCTTTAATGAATTAGAATATGGCGTTATTGGTTGGAACGATGGAGGTCCATCTGCTGCCCATGCACCGTTTGGTGGTTTAAAAGAAAGTGGTTATGGTAGAGAAGGTGGCATAGAAGGAATTGAACCGTATTTAGAAACAAAATATCTTTCTATTCAAGAATAACTTTAGGAATTAATGCATAAAGTACTGTCAATTGAAATATAAACAAGGGTTGAAGATTTAAGGAATAATAATTAAATCAAGGTAAGGTTATAAGCACAGTAGTTAAGTTATATTACTGTGCTGACCTTACAATATTATTATTTTAATTTGAAGAATGTAATGGGGTATGTTCAATGAAATCACAAAAATCACAGTTTGATAAATCAATGAATATTGTTGATGTCTTATTTCTTGCAATCGGCGCCATGCTTGGATGGGGATGGGTCGTATTATCGGGTGAATGGGTATCAACAGCAGGTTTCGTAGGAAGTATTGTTGCCTTTTTAATAGGAGGATTTTTAGTAATTGTAATTGGTCTTACATATGCAGAGCTTGCTTCTGCAATTCCAGAAACTGGTGGAGGATTTGTCTTTGTAAAAAAAGCATTTTCACCGGGTATTGCTTTTATTTCTGGGTGGTCAGTATTATTTGGCTATGTATCAGTGATTACATTTGAAGCGGTGGCTTTACCAACAGTAATAGATTATGTTGTTCCTTTTCAACATCATGGCTTTATGTGGAATATTGCTGGATGGGACGTGTACTTAACGTGGGTGTTAATTGGTTCTGTGGGTAGTATTGTTTTAACGTCATTAAATTACTTTGGTGTTAAACCTGCGGCGATAATGCAGACAGTCTTTACAATATTTATTGTTTCAGTCGGTTTGCTACTCGTTTTTGGTGCTGGATTTAATGGTAATTTCAGTAACTTAAAACCATTTGAACATGGAGTAGGTGGAACAATGTCCGTGTTGATGATGATTCCTTTCCTATTTGTTGGATTTGATGTTATTCCACAGATTGCTGAAGAGGTAAAAGCACCTTCTAAAAAAATAGGTGGTATTTTAATCTTTTCGATTATTGCTTCAGTGATTTTTTATTTACTTATTGTTTTTGGTGTCGCAACGGGATTATCTCCTAAAGCCCTTGGCACTAGTAGTTTAGCTACAGCTGATGCAATGGTAAACCTTTTTGGGCATAGTGGATTTGGCGTTTTACTCGTACTGGGTGGCGTCGCCGGCATAATTACCAGTTGGAATGCATTTATTATAGGCGGTAGTAGAATTTTGTATGCTATGGCTAAAAATAAAATGATTCCGCAATGGTTTGCCTATATTCATCCTAAATTCAAAACGCCAACACACGGTATTTTATTCTTAGGTATACTTGCATTTGTAGCGCCATTATTAGGAAGACCGGCACTTTCGTGGATTGTTAACGCTGGAGGTGTTGGTGTCGTATTAGGGTATTTATTAGTAGCAATTTCATTTTTAAAATTACGTAAGACACAACCTGATTTAGAAAGACCGTATCGTATTAGAAATGGTAGAGTTGTAGGTGTTATTGCAGTTGTGCTTAGTATTTTGTTTATAATTATTTATCTTCCTGGCATGCCTTCGTCACTCGCTTGGCCTGCAGAGTGGTTGATTGTATTAGCGTGGTACTTTGTTGCCTTTGTCCTTTATTTTACTCAAAAGAGAAGAGTGACAACAGGACGACAAGTACCGATACAAGGTGAGAACCAATCTAATTAGTATTGAATAAAAAATAGGTGACTCGATTTCTATAAGCTGGTTTAAGCTGAGATAGAAATTGAGTCACCTTTTTCTGTTCATAAATGAAGTATTGATGGTAAATGGATTAGCACTTAATGAACAAATATAAAATCATAATCTGTCGAACATATCACATTTTTAACTAGCTACATTGATACGTTGATCTCCTGGTTTAATCCACTGTTTATTTAAGAAAAATTTATATAACATAAAGCTAAAACATGAGGGTAGCAAAATATGGAATATAGCTATCAGTAACCAAGTTTGAATCGAACCGCCCATCGTATTAATCGTCATAATTTGACCTATGAAGCCACTTGTACCCATGCCTGCACCTGCAGGATTATTCGACATTGGGAATAATGTTGTCATAATTGGGGCAACAATTGCACTTGCAAGTGTTGGAGGCAAGAGGATCATTGGATTTTTAATAATATTTGGAACTTGTAACATGCTCGTTCCAATACCAATCGAAAGTAAGCCGCTCCATCCATTATCTTTATAACTATTCACTGCAAACCCCACCATTTGGGAAGCACAGCCAATAGTGGCCGCTCCGGCAGCTAATCCACTTAAATCAAGCATCAAAGCAAGGGCCGCGCTAGAAATGGGTGCTGTTAATGCTAGGCCAAATATAACGGAAACGACTATGCCCATAATCAATGGTTGTTGTTCTGTTCCAACGATAATCACTTTACCTAAGCCAGTCATGAATTGATTCAAAGCTGGACCAAATAGTTTGGCTATTGCACCACCAATTACAATGGTAAGTAAAGGCGTGATGATGATATCTATTTTTGTCTTACTAGCATAAAGTCTGCTTAATTCAACGACAATAAGTGTTGCGATATATGCACCTACAGCACCACCACCAAATGTGTCATAACCAAGCGTCCCAACGATAACGCAAGAAAAAATAACTAGAGGTTTTGCACCTAGGCCATAAGCTATAGCAACGCCAATTGCAGCTCCAGTTACGGACATAGCTACCTTACCTATTTCAGATAAGAAAGATAAATTGAGTTGTGGTATCAAAGTTTGGCTGCCTAATGTTTCTAAAATAAGTCCAATTATTAATGAACCAAATAAACCAAGTGCCATAAAACTTAGTGCTTCAATAACCCATCTATGTAAATGATTTTTCATTAAGTATGCTCCCTGTTTTTAAATAAAGTTATTTTATAAATTAATATTAGTATATAGATAGTTTTCAGTATTGGCTAGTTTATTCATAAATTCATATAACTATTGTTATGTACTAGTCAATAATAAATAGCATTATATTAAGTGTGAAGGGAGATATGTAGATATGTCGTTATAACTGTTATAAGAGTTTAAAAGCTATTATTATCGCACATGTAATTTTAAGGATGACGACGTGCACATATAATTAACGCTAACCTAGTAAATGGTATGTATTAGTGCAATAAAAATTGAGGCTAGGACATAAATATAATGTCCCAGCCTCAGAAAGCTTAATTATTTAATTTATATAGCGATACGTGTTACGAAACTATGAAAATGAATACTTAGTTTTTATTAACAGAAGCATCATAGATAGATTCAACTGTTTCGCCTAAAATTCTATCGAACTCTTCATCTGATTGGTTTACATTTAAATCATTGATAAGTGCACGAGAGAAACTTGCGATTAGGTCTTTATTTTGTTTAAGTACTTCATTTGCATGTTCTCTACTATAACCACCAGATAATGCAACGACACGAACAACGTTTGGATGATTAATAAGTGATTGATATTGATCTGCTTTAGTAGGGATAGTTACTTTGAGCATTACTAATTGATCATCATTTAATTTATTTAATTCTTCTAATATAGAATCAGTTAAGTAAGCTTCGATTTCTTCTTTGTTTTCAGCATTAATATTAACTTCAGGTTCAATTATAGGTACTAAACCTGCAGCAATGATTTGCTTAGCTACTTCAAATTGTTGTTTAACTACTAAATCAATACCATCTTTATTAAGTTCTAAGATATTAGAACGCATTTTAGTTCCGAAAATTTTATGTTCGTTTGCACGGCTTAATAAATCGTCTAATTCAGGCATTGGTTTCATCAATTGAACGCCATCTTTTTGTTCATCTAAACCTTTATCTATTTTTAAGAATGGTACGATACCTTTATCTGCAAGGTAGTCACCAGTATGTTTACCTTCTACTTCACGATCCATTGTTTGTTCGAAAAGGATTGCACCGACAATTTTATCAGAACTAAATGAAGGTGATGAAACAATACGTGTACGCATGTCATGAACGAGTTTGAACATTTCGTCTTCACTATTGTATTGATCTTCAGTAACACCATAGTCACTTAGCGCTTTAGGTGTACTACCACCACTTTGGTCTAATGCTGCAATGAATCCTTTACCATTTTTTACTTTGTCAAATTGTTCTTTATTCATTCTTACCACTCCTTTTACTTTATTCAATTATTAGTATGATAAAAAACTGTCTGAAACGCAAGTTGTAGGCACCTTGTATAACGAAATATAATAAAAATTCTATCTATTATAAAAAATACGTAATAATAATCGCATCTATTTTGTAACAGATATTAAAAATATAGGCGTTGGATTATAGAAAGCGTCCTTTTCATTATAAATGCGATGATATACTCCTTCATCAAGATGTATATGATTAAAACCTAATTCTTTAAGTATTTGAATATCATATTGTGGTCGGGAGTGATGATTAATTGGGATACTCTGCTTAATAGCTTCGCTTTCTGCTAGCATGTCCTTATCAAGTGTGTCATGAGCATGATTTGACCCGATCGCTTTATAGGATTCAAATGAATCTTTACCATAATCAGCATCAATATTTATCAGCTTACCCTGTGGTTTTAATACGCGTAACCACTCTTTATAAGCAGCGCTTGTATTTGGTAGGAGCCAAGTTACGTTTCTTGAGATAACGATATCAAATGTTTCATCTTCAAAGTCTAGATTTTCAGCGTCCATAATTCTAAAATCTAGATTTTGTTTGAAGTGTTGTGCATTTGCTTTAGCATGTTCTATCATTTCTGGTGAAAGATCTATACCAGTAACTGTTCCTCCGTGTTGAGTGCATAAGATTGCTAAAAATCCAGCACCAGTACCGATATCTAATATTTTCATTCCTTCATGTATAGGGGCAATTTGATTGATTTCGTCAATCCAGGTTAATGCATGTTTACTCTCTAATTCTGCTTGTTTATTTCCGCCAAAAGAGTCAGCTCGCTTATCCCAGTAAGTAACAATTTGTGATTTTTTCATTTGCAGTACTCCTTTATTCAATTCGACTAAAAAGTCACTTATCTTATTATAAAATATTTACGCGGAAAAGTGAGTTTAGACAATTAGAACATTAAAAATATATATTTTATTGACAATAATGGCACTCATTTTACTTAAATAAAAATTTCAGAAATTATACATTTCTGAAATTGATATTTTAAAATGTTAATAATAATTAATCTTAATTTTTTGAATTTTGACGAAAAAAATAAAACAAATATTTATGCAATTTCTAAGCATGAATATTCAATTATAAAAGTTGTAAGATTCATTAATTACGTTAAATTTAAACTTAACACTGTGATTGTGGCAATTTTTATATGATGGTTAAATCTTCTTTTTATATAATTATTCATATTTTGATGATGGGATTTTTGAATGTAATTTGCATTATTATTTAAAGTTCGTTAGGCTCATGTTTGTGAATTAATATTTTGTTTTGCTAATGTTTATTTATTTTAGCAACTTATACATAGTTAAGAAATCTAAATTCAGGGGTGTTCAAAAATGGAAAAGAATAAAGTCATGGATTGGACGACCTTTATAGGATCATCGATAATTTTACTTATTGCAGTAATTCCTATGATGGTCTTTCCAAAAGCAAGTCAAGATATTATTACTAAAATGAACGATGCTGTTTCTAGTTCAATAGGTTCTATATATTTACTAATTGGTTTAGCAACATTGATTTTCGTATTATACATAGCTTTTGGTAAATATGGAAACGTAACTCTAGGTAAAGCAACAGATAAACCTGAGTTCAATAATTTTAGTTGGGCTGCAATGCTGTTTTGTGCAGGTATTGCTTCTGATATTTTATACTGGGGTATAATTGAATGGGCATTTTATTATCAAGACCCTCCACATGGTGGTAAAGGGATGACAGATAGTGCGCTTAATTATGCAACTATGTATGGTATGTTCCACTGGGGACCAATTGCATGGGCAACATTTGTATTACCGGCACTTTGTATTGGTTATCTTGTATTTGTGAAAAACAAGCCAGTCTATAAAATTAGTCAGACATTACGTCCTATATTAAAAGGACAAACAGATGGTATTGTCGGAAAAGTAGTTGATATTATCTTTATTTTCGGCTTGTTAGGCGGAGCAGCTACATCATTAGCATTAGGTGTGCCGATGATTACAGCAGGAATAGAGCGTCTTACAGGTATAGATGGAGATAATATGCTTATGAAGAGCATTATTTTGTTAGTTATTACAGCAATATTTGCTTATAGTTCATATTCAGGATTGAAAAAAGGTATTAAAGTTTTAAGTGATGGAAACGTAATATTATCATTTATATTACTCGGATTTGTATTAGTTGTAGGCCCTACTGTATTCATAATGGAAACAACTATCACTAGTATGGGAAATATGTTTAAAAACTTTTTCCAAATGGCAACATGGATTGAACCGTTCGGCGGTATAGGGGGACGTGAAGAAACAATGTTCCCTCAAAAATGGACGATATTTTATTGGGCATGGTGGATAGTTTATGCACCATTTATTGGATTGTTTATTGCACGTATATCAAAAGGTCGTACATTAAAAGAACTTGTTTTAGGAACGTTAGTATACGGTACATTGGGCTGTATGTTATTCTTTGGTATCTTTGGAAACTATGCAGTATATTTACAAATAAGTGGTCAATTCAATGTGATTGAATTCTTAAACTCGCATACAACTGAAGCAACAATTATTGAAGTGTTACATCATTTACCGTTTCCTAATTTAGTTATTGTATTATTCTTAATTTCGGCAATTTTATTCTTAGCAACAACATTTGACTCTGGTTCCTATATTTTAGCTGCAGCATCACAGAAAAAAGTTATTGGTGAGCCATTGAAAGCAAATCGCTTATATTGGGCATTTGCTTTGTGCTTGTTACCATTTGCGTTAATGTTAGTAGGTGGTGAGCGTGCACTAGATGTATTGAAGACAGCTTCTGTATTAGCGAGTGTTCCCGTACTTGTTGTGTTTGTAATGATGATGATTTCATTCTTAAGGACATTATCTGAAGATCGACTCAAACTCGAGCATCGTGCTGATAAATATAGAGAAGTAGAACGCCGTTCATTAAGAATTACACAAGTAAGAGAGAAAAAAGAAGACGATAATTTATAAAGCGCAAAATAGCTGCCGACATACTGTCGGCAGCTATTTTTGTAGGCTTTATTAATTAAATGAGAGTGAAACGCCACATATTATCGAACAAAGTTAAATTAAGTATATAGGACAAGAATGAAGGCGAATCATTAACAGAATAAGTAATGTGATTTTTATTCTTATAAATACGAAAACTTATTCTTCTTTGCGCTTTTCTTCTGGCATAGGGAAGTATTTGAAGATTTCGCCACTTTCAAGCGCGTCGCTTAATTGATCTAACCATTCATAATAAGGCAATGTACCAACGAGTTGCTGTTTTGTTTCAAGTGCTTCACTCTTAGTAGCCTCATCGACGTTTGTATCACTAATGATTTTATCTAAAATTGCAACTGAATTATGGACAGCTTCAGCATTAATGACAATCTCTCTTCTCCATTTTCGAGTGAAGAAATTTCTGAAGAAATTAAAGAAATCTTTCTCAGCGATGAAATGCTGTTTCCTACTTCCACGTGTGAATTGTTGTTTTACGATATCAAATTCTTGGAGTCTTTTAACGCCAGCGCTCATACTCGGCTTACTCATCTGTAATTGTTCGCGCATTTCGTCCAACGTCATACTATCTTCAAAAAGCATAGTACCGAATAAATTTCCGACACTTCTATTGATACCATATAAATCCATGGTCTCACCAATTGCATTGATAACAATATCTTTGGCCGTGTCTAATTGATTTTCAGGGTTATTAGAATGTACCAATGTGTACACCTCCGATTAAATTTTTTAAAGTTCAAACTAAGGAAGGACAATTAATCTAAGTAATATAAATACCAGATCATAATTGAAAATGAGTGTGTAATATTTGAACTCGTTTGACACCCTTTCAATTACTATGCTAACATAAACTTTATAAAATTCGTTAAATAAAAATTTAACAAACTTAACGGAGGTAATTTTAATGGAACTTGTAAAAAATTTATCTCGTCGTCAATTTATTGATGGTGAGTGGGTTGAAAGCTCAAATAAAGAAACAAGAAAAATTATTAATCCATTTAATCAAGAAGTGATTTTTGAAGTTGCAGAAGGAACAGCCGATGATAGCGAGCGTGCAATATTGGCAGCTAGACGCGCATTTGAAGATGGCGAATGGGCTAACGAAACAAGTGAAAATCGCGGTAAGAAAGTGAGAGCAATCTCTGACTTAATCGTTAAACATCGTGAAGAATTAGCTAAACTTGAAACATTAGACACTGGTAAAACGTTAGAAGAATCTTATGCTGACATGGACGATATTGCTAATGTATTTAATTTCTTTGCTGGACTAGCAGACAAAGATGGTGGTGAAATCATAGATTCACCAATTCCAAATACAGAGAGTAAAGTTATCAAAGAACCAATTGGTGTTGCTACACAAATTACACCATGGAATTATCCTTTACTCCAAGCATCTTGGAAAATAGCACCTGCATTAGCTTCAGGATGTTCATTAGTCATGAAGCCGAGTGAAATTACTCCGTTAACAACTATTCGTGTATTTGAATTGATGGAAGAAGTAGGCTTCCCACAAGGTGTTATTAACCTTGTACTAGGTAAAGGTTCAGAAGTAGGTGAGCCACTATCAGCGCATAAAGAAGTGGACCTAGTATCATTTACTGGTGGTATTCAAACAGGTAAACATATTATGAAAAATGCGGCAGATAACGTAACAAGTATTGCTTTAGAATTAGGCGGTAAAAATCCAAATATTATATTTGATGATGCTGATTTTGATTTAGCAGTAGATCAAGCATTGAATGGTGGATTTTTCCATGCAGGTCAAGTTTGTTCTGCAGGGGCAAGAATTATCGTGCATAACGATATTAAAGAAAAATTTGAAGCAGCACTTATAGAAAGAATAAAAAATATTAAATTAGGTAACGGTTTTGATGAAGATACAGAAATGGGACCAGTCATCTCAGCCGAACACCGTGAAAAAATTGAAAACTACATGGAAGTTGCTAAATCTGAGAATGCAACGATCGCAATTGGTGGTAAACGCCCTGAGCGTGAAGATTTACAAGATGGTTTCTTCTTTGAACCAACAGTTATTACAGACTGTGATACATCAATGCGTATTGTACAAGAAGAAGTGTTTGGCCCTGTGGTAACGATTGAAAGTTTCACAACTGAGGCAGAAGCGATTAAACTTGCTAACGATTCAATTTATGGATTAGCAGGCGGTGTGTTTACAAATGATGTTGGAAAAGCAGAACGTATAGCAAATAAATTAAAAATGGGTACTGTTTGGATTAACGATTTCCATCCATACTTCGCACAAGCACCTTGGGGTGGATATAAACAATCAGGTATCGGTAGAGAGCTTGGTAAAACAGGATTAGCTGAGTATCAAGAAGAAAAGCACATCTTGCGTAATACTAACCCAGAGCCAGTCAATTGGTTCGGTAAAGCATAATTATAAATATATAAATAAAGAAGGCTAAATAACATTAAATAAATTCAGGAGGCGGTATAGCAATGAAAGAATCATATGACTATATAATCATCGGTGGCGGTAGTGCTGGATCAGTACTAGGTGGCCGATTAAGTGAAGACGTATCAAATAATGTACTTATATTAGAAGCTGGACGTAGTGATTATCCATGGGACTTATTAATACAAATGCCAGCAGCTTTAATGTACCCAGCTGGTAATAAATTATATGATTGGATTTATGAAACGACACCAGAACCACATATGGATGGACGTAAAGTTGGCCATGCACGTGGTAAAGTTTTAGGTGGTTCAAGTTCAATTAACGGTATGATTTATCAAAGAGGTAATCCTATGGACTATGAAAAATGGGCTAAACCTGAAGGTATGGAGTCATGGGATTATGCGCATTGTTTACCGTATTTTAAACGACTAGAAACAACATTTGGTTCTAGTAAAGATGATTCTTATCGTGGACATCATGGGCCAATTAAGTTAAGACGTGGTCCTGCTGATAACCCATTATTCCATGCATTTTTCGATGCAGGCGTAGAAGCAGGTTATAATAAAACACCAGATGTGAATGGTTTCCGTCAAGAAGGTTTTGGACCATTTGACAGTCAAGTACATAATGGTCGTCGTGTATCTGCTTCTAGAGCGTATTTGCATCCAGTGATGAAACGTAAAAACTTAGAAGTACAAACTCGTGCTTTCGTTACGAAATTAAACTTTGAAGGCAATAAAGTTACTGGTGTAACATTTAAGAAAAATGGTAAAGAGCATACAGTAAGTGCGAAAGAAGTTATCTTATCTGGTGGTGCAATTAATTCACCGCAATTATTACAATTATCAGGTATCGGTGATTCTGAACACTTACGTTCACTAGGAATTGAACCTCGTATTCACTTACCAGGTGTTGGTGAAAACTTTGAAGATCATTTAGAAGTTTATGTGCAACATGCATGTAAACAACCAGTATCAATGCAACCAAGTTTAAATAAATTGAAGATGCCATTTATTGGTTTACAATGGATCTTAGGACGTAAAGGTGCAGCTGCATCTAACCACTTTGAAGGTGGCGGCTTTGTTCGTTCAAATGATGACGTAGATTATCCAAACTTAATGTTCCACTTCTTGCCAATCGCAGTAAGATATGATGGTACAAAAGCACCAGCTGCACATGGTTACCAAGTGCACGTTGGACCTATGTACTCAAACTCTCGTGGTTACTTAAAGATTAAATCAAAAGATCCATTTGAAAAACCTGAATTCGTATTCAACTACTTATCTACTGAAGAAGATAAACGCGAGTGGGTTGAAGCAATTAAAGTAGCTAGAAATATTTTAAAACAAAAAGCACTAGATCCTTTCAATGGTGGAGAAATTTCACCAGGACCTGAAGTACAAACAGATGAAGAGATTATAGAATGGGTTAAACGTGATGGCGAAACTGCCCTCCACCCATCATGTAGTTGTAGAATGGGTCCTGCTTCAGATGAAATGTCTGTTGTAGATCCAGAGACATTCAAAGTCCATGGTATGGAGAATTTACGAGTGGTGGATGCTTCGGTAATGCCACGTACGACAAATGGTAATATCCATTCACCAGTACTGATGATGGCAGAAAAAGCTTCAGACATCATTCGTGGTAAAAAACCATTAGAACCAGAATACATTGATTTCTATCGTCATGGTGTACATGATAAAGACGCTGGTACAGTTAAATAAATACTAGATGTTTAGTTTAATATAGATAAACTTAAGGCTGAGACAATTAAAAATTGTCTCAGCCTTAATCATTATATAAAAGCCCACTATTATTTTGAAAAATAATTATACGCATATAAATAAACAAACCTTAGGAGAATTATGAACTGACCCCAAATAGTGGGAAGGAAATAAAAACACTTTCGTTGAATTCATTT
>ERZ794963.24-NODE-24-length-70435-cov-117.748636_pt1 | contig 70435 bp, 67 predicted proteins | sample MGYA00375740_ERZ794963 | MGnify/ENA primary metagenome ERZ794963 (study PRJEB30138, sample SAMN05968720) | food fermentation metagenome | isolation source: fermented_meat | host: inoculated_fermented_meat_time_40_first_replicate;inocula... | place: Italy... | reverse complement strand
AGCGCCGATAGTAGTTGGTGGGAAACTACCTGCGAGGATAGGACGTTGCCACGCTTGATTCCGGTTTAGCTCAGTTGGTAGAGCGCATGACTGTTAATCATGATGTCGTCAGTTCGAGCCTGACAACCGGAGTAAATCATTTTGGAGAGTTGTCCGAGCGGCCGAAGGAGCATGATTGGAAATCATGTAAATGGGTATGACCTGTTTCGAGGGTTCGAATCCCTCACTCTCCGTTATATAATGATAGTATGGCCCGTTGGTCAAGTGGTTAAGACACCGCCCTTTCACGGCGGTATCATGGGTTCAAATCCCGTACGGGTCATTTTTGGAGGTTTAGCTCAGTTGGGAGAGCGTCTGCCTTACAAGCAGAGGGTCACAGGTTCGAGCCCTGTAACCTCCATTTTTATTTTAAGGTCGCATGGTCTAGCTGGTTAGGACGCCTGCCTGTCACGCAGGAGATCACGGGTTCGAGTCCCGTTGTGACCGTCAAAAAGACGGTTAAAAGCATCAGTCGTTATAAACGACCGATGCTTTTTTTGTGCGTTTAAAAAGATAAATCAGGCTATAAAAAAACAGCCAGTCTAGGCTGCTTTTAAGGACTTATAGAAATAAACCAGTAATAAAAATGAGATAATAAAGCTCATGTAAATAAGTATTATTTTTAATGAAACCCAGTTGCGTTGCTAGCAACAATAGTTGAGCAATAATAAAAGGCAATAATTGCCAGCCTACGATGATTTTAGTCGCAATGATCAAAAGAACGGTGATTAACCAGAGGCAGTCACCAACAACGGTGAGCATCTTATTAGTTGGAATCAGTTCAAAAAGGAAAATTAACCCTAAGAAGAGACCAATCTTGACGAGCAAGGCTTCAGGTAAGAAATGAATGCCATTGAAAATCAAAGTTGCCAGGAAAAAGTAAGGCGCTAATAAAAACTGACAAACTAATCGCAACCAATGATTGTTAAACTGTTTTGGAAAGATAAACGGCACAAGTACCAATAAACTGGTAATCGCTAGTAAAGTACCGGCCCAAATGAGTGAATGACGACCAACAATTAGACTAATGATCAACGCAATTAGCAGGCCGCTAGCGGCTAATGAACGCTTTAGCTTACTAGTTGTTGAAAGAACTAGCGGAATGGTTAATAATGCCCCTAAAAGTGCGGTTAGCATGAAGTATAAATCAAGATGCTTGGGAAAAGGGTGAATCGCTAATCCCACAATTAAGCCCAGGTTTAAGTAGTTAAATACGATTAACCGAGCAGGCGGATTATTAGCAGGTAGTTTTTTTTGTCTAAGATAGAACATAGCAACACCTTTTTCATATAATATGACTTTCATCTTAACTTTTTTTGAAAAGAAGGTCAATGGCTTTTGAAATATGTCGTGATTTATGCTAAGGTAGTAGAGTTATAAGAAGTTCCCGATAGGATTCACACACCGTGAAGAGGCCTTGTAACCGACACATATATAGGGGGAAACATAGAAATGCAAGAAAGACATTTATTTACTTCGGAATCCGTTTCTGAAGGCCATCCAGATAAGATTGCGGATCAAATTAGTGATGCCATCTTAGATGCGATGTTAGAACAAGATCCACAAGCCCGTGTTGCTTGTGAGACAACTGTTACAACTGGATTAGTATTAGTCGTAGGTGAAATTTCAACAACGGCTTACGTTGATATCCAAAAGGTTGTCAGAGAAACAATCAAGAAGATTGGTTATCGTGATGGCCAATACGGTTTTGATGGCGACAATTGTGCCGTGATTGTAGCACTTGATGAACAATCACCAGATATTGCACAAGGTGTCGATGATTCACTTGAATCACGTGAGAAGGATGAAGATCCGCTCGATAAGATTGGTGCAGGGGATCAGGGGTTAATGTTTGGCTTTGCTGTCGATCAAACACCTGAATTAATGCCATTACCAATCGCTTTATCACATCGCTTGATGCGTAAGGTCGCTGAACTACGTAAGAGTGGTCAGTTAACTTATCTACGACCAGACGCAAAAGCACAAGTCACTGTTGAATATGATGAAAACGAACAACCAAAACGTGTTGATACCGTCGTCATTAGTACACAACACGATGAGGATGTTACTTTAGAAACCATTCAAAAGGGCATGCTAGAACAAGTTATTAAAACTGTCATTCCTGCTGAATATTTGGATGATAAGACAAAATACTTCATTAATCCAACTGGTCGCTTCGTCATTGGTGGGCCACAAGGGGATTCCGGTTTAACTGGTCGGAAGATTATTGTGGATACTTATGGTGGTTATGCCCGTCATGGTGGCGGTGCATTCTCTGGTAAGGACGCAACTAAGGTTGATCGTTCTGCTAGTTATGCAGCCCGTTATATTGCTAAGAATATTGTTGCCGCTGGTTTAGCACGTAAATGTGAAGTGCAACTAGCCTACGCAATTGGTGTGGCACAACCGGTATCCGTTTCAGTAAATACTTTTGAAACTGGTACAGTGAGTGAAGAAGCAATTCAAACTGCAATTCGTGAGAACTTTGACTTACGACCTGCTGGGATTATTAAAATGCTAGATTTACAAAGACCTATTTATGAGCAGACAGCTGCTTATGGGCACTTTGGGCGTACAGATGTTGACCTTTCTTGGGAACGATTAGATAAAGTTGATGCTTTAAAAGCAAGTATCGCAAAGCTAAATCACTAAGAAGTCAATCGAGTAAAAGAGGCGGCCTTTCCTTAACTTATTTAAGCTAAGAAAGGTCTCTTTTTATGCCTAGAATTAAGAGGAGAATGGTGTAATGGAGAAGAGAAAGACAAATGTATTATTAGTAACGATCGCGTTGTTTGTCGCGACGTTTATGACTGCAATTGAAGGGACAATCGTTTCAACGGCGATGCCAACAATCATTAGCAACTTACACGGTATGCGCTTGATGAATTGGGTGTTCTCAATTTATTTATTAACAAACGCGATGATGACGCCCATCTATGGGAAGATGGCCGATCGGATTGGCCGGAAACCAATTTTTATTTTTGGGTTAGTGTTATTCGTGATTGGCTCATCCTTATGTGGGTTATCAAATCATATGGAAACATTAATCATTTCCCGGGCAATACAAGGCTTAGGGGCTGGTGCAATTATGCCAGTATCTTTCACCATCATTGCTGATATCTATCCGATTGAAAAACGGGCAAAAGTCCTTGGTTTTAACGGTTCTGCATGGGGGATTGCCTCAATTATTGCGCCACTTTTAGGTGGCTTTATCGTTGATAAGTTAACGTGGCATTGGATTTTCTTCATCAATGTCCCAATCGGGTTAATTACCATTGGCTTAATTTGGTATTTCCTACAAGAAGAAAAACGAACGAGCGATCAACCAATCGACTACTGGGGTAGCTTCTGGCTGATGATGGCACTTTTAGGCCTCTTATACGGCTTCCAATTAATGGGCGAAACACACTTGTCATGGGGCTTATTAGTACCAGCGCTCGTGATTGCCGTCGTTGCTTTCATCCTATTCGTACGCGTTGAAAAGAAAGCACAAGATCCTATTATTTCGTTATCATTATTTAAAAACCGGACCTTCGTGGTTCAAAATGCGGTCGCCGCTTTAGTCAGTGGTTTCTTGATTGGCTTTGAAGTTTACATGCCAATGTGGATGCAAGGTATTCTGGGCTTGAAAGCTTCAATGGGGGGCTTCGTGGTGACACCTAGTTCAATCATGTGGATCTTCGCTTCATTGTGGGCAGGCCAGTTATTAGTGAAACATGCACCACAACGGATTTTAATGGGAAGTTTGGCAATTCTACTTGGTGGCAGTATTGTCTTAGCACTCGTGCCACAAACAACGCCATTTTGGTTCTTCTTAATGGTCGCCGCTTGTTTAGGGATTGGCTTTGGAATGATCATTACAACGACCACCGTTACGTCACAGAGTGTTGCGGGTTCGGATAAAGTGGGGGTCGCAACTTCATTTAATACGCTGAGCCGAACATTGGGGCAAACATTGATGGTGTCAGTTTACGGGATTATTTTAAACCGTCAATTGGCCAAAGGGATTAGTGGTGATTCACGCTTGAATCAAAATATGCTTAATGAATTAATTAATCCGGAAACGGCTGCTAAATTACCACAAAACTTATTACCAGATTTACGGCATATTCTATATAATGGTTTGCATTATATCTACTTTGCTTCAATCGTCTTAATTTTAGTCGCAATGTGGATTAATTTATCAGATCGTCGTCAGAAACAATAAAAAAAGATTGGCCAGTTGGCCAATCTTTTTTTATTATCTGAATAGCACACAAACGCCTTCTGGGGTCTCTAATCCTTTTTGACAAGGGGTTAATAAACCAGTTTGAGCGTCTCGGTGATAGAGCGTACCATTATCGCTATTTTGATTAACGGCAAAGAGAAATTGATCGTTAGCGGAGAGGTTGAAGTCACGAGGGAATTCACCATCCGTTGACATTTGTTGAATCGTTGTGAGTTGTTGACCATCTGCGCTAATACGGTAGACCACGATAGAATTATAGCCGCGATTTGAGGCGTATAGGAATTGGCCGTCTTGTGAAATACGGATTGCCGCACCACCATTAGCTTCGTGCCAATCATCTGGCAACATTGAATAAGTTTCAACGGCTGTAAATTCACCAGTATTGGCATCATAGTTGAGAACAGTGACTTCACTTGAAAGTTCGCCTAAAAGATAAGCGACTTGGTGATTAGGATGAAAAACGAGGTGTCGAGTTCCAAAACCAGGTTCACTATGGTAAGTTGCTGTTTTAGTTAAGTCGCCATTGTCAGCAATTGTATAAGTTGTTAGTTCATCGGTGCCCAAATCACAGACAGCTAACCGATTATCTGGTGTGAGGTCGGTATAATGAACGTGGGCGCTTGCTTGTTCTGGACGAGGACCATGACCAGTGTGTTGGACCGTGTTGGCTAATACGAGGTGGCCATCATTTTGAATGGCATAAACCAGAATTTCGCCTTTATGGTAATTAGCAGCGTAGACCAATTGACGTGTCTCATCAACAGCCACGTATGCTGGTGGTGCACCAGCAGCTAAGACGGCGTTTAAATAAACCGGTGTTGTGCCAGAAATATCATAAGCAGCAATGCCACCTTGCTCGCCTTCTTTAACCACGGTATATAAAATTTGTTGTTTGGAAATAGCCAAATATGAGGCGTTATCTAAAGTGATATAAGGTTTAATATCAGTGATTGTTGCGGTTTCAGGTGAGAGCGTACCACGATAAATGCCCTTACCAATTCGACGGGTATAACCCCCAATTAAAACTTCTTCAGTCATAAAATAGACTCCCTTCATCAAATACTATTTGAGTATAGCATATTCATGCGAAAACGGTTTAATTAATCACCCAAAAGGCGTTTGAAAACGTTAAGTTTAAGTAGAATATGCTACAATGAGAGTATCTTAAATACGAGGAGATTCAGTGATGATAATGCAAGCAGAGATCGTGGCAATCGGGGCCCAAGCAATTGATGCCGCCGAACCACTGGTTATTTTATTTAACGAACAAGCAACACCAGCGATTAAGGCAGTCGCCCTCATTCAACGTTTTACGACGGCTAATCAATCTGAACGACTTACGATGACAACCCAGTCAATCGTTGTGATTGATGGACAACACTATCAAGTCACTTATGTTGGGGCACTTGTTAATGAAAATCTCAATAATATTGGGCATGTTGCGTTGATCTTTGATTCAGCGCCAGAAGAAGATCAACTTCAAAGTGGCCTTTACTTAACACCTAAAGATGCTAGTTTGCAAGGCAAACCCGATTTTAAAGTGGGGACGCTAATCCAGTATCAAGAAACTATGTAGGAAATAGGTGGGCACGTGGCTGATCGTAAACAAACGAAGGAACAATCTTGGTTTTTTAAGTGGTTTTTAAATAAAAAATTACCAGTAATTTTGTTAAATGTTTTTCTAGTTTTGCTGATTATTTTATTGGCAACTAAATTAGCGTGGTTATTGGAGCCGATTCAGCAATTGATGTTGATTGTTGGCTTACCGATTATCATCGCGGCGGTTCTTTATTATCTGATTAATCCGCTAATTGATTGGTTAGAGCATCGTTGGCATCTTAACCGAGTACTATCAATTACCTTAATTTTTATTGTGATTGTGGCGTTATTGGCTTGGGGTGTCGCAACGATTATCCCCATTATCCAATCGCAAACAACGAGTTTAATTAAACAATGGCCATCGTATTGGGCGAATATTCAAAAGCAGACGATGAGTTGGTTTAATGATCCTAGTTTTAAGTCGTTGCAAAAGCAATTGGACGATATTAATACCGATATGTTAAGCAACTTATCAGGGAAAGTGAATAAGATGTTAACATCGACTGTGACTCATATCGGGACAGCCGTCGGGGTTGTGACAAACATTGTAATCGCAATTGTGACGATGCCATTTATTCTCTTTTTCATGTTAAAAGACGGTCATCGTTTAAAAGGCTACCTTGTTAAATTCTTCCCCGTCCGAATTCGGGAAACCACCAGTCAGGTCTTGGAAGAAATTAATGGTCAAGTCAGTCAATATATTCGGGGCCAGTTAACGGTTGCCTTTTGGGTAGCAGTGATGTTTACGATTGGTTATTGGATTGTTGGGATGAAATATGGATTGACGTTAGGGATTTTAGCAGGGCTGTTAAACTTGATTCCATACTTGGGGTCATTCCTAGCGTTGGTGCCATCGGTCGTTATTGCGGCTTTTATCTCACCAATTCTGCTAATCAAAGTCTTGTTGGTTTTTGCCGTTGAGCAAACCTTAGAAGGGCGGGTAGTCTCGCCGTTAGTCCTTGGCAGCAAGATGTCGATGTATCCGGTCACGACGATTATCGTCTTATTGGCCTCCGGTAAGCTATTCGGATTAGTTGGCGTCATTGTCGGTATTCCGGTTTATGCGATTATTAAAATCCTGGTGACACACTTATTTGAATGGTTTAAAAAGGTATCAGGCTTATACGAATAAAGAAGTATGCTAATGGTAATTAAAAAGGCGTGGACAAATTAATTTTTGTCCACGCCTTTTTTAAACGTGCTTTTTGAAACTGGCTTCTACGCTTAGCGTCACTCGCCAACTCGTTTCAAACACACTTTCTTTTTAATGATTGATTGTTAGTTTCATATAGTGATGCGGGATGTTAGCTTCCATTTCACCTTCACTAATCACTTCAAAGCCTAATTTCTCATAGAAACCAATGGCATGATCTTGTGCAAATAAGATGATGTAGGGCGTTTTTGTGCGCTTGGCATCTTCGATAATTGCCTCGATTAATTTAAAACCAAGGCCCTGACCTCTAAATGACTTAATTGTGGCGACGCGTTGAATTCTAAAACCGCCATCTTTTAGTACATGGACACGTGCGGTTACGGCTGGGTCTTGCTCAATGTAACCGACGTAGTGAATAGTATGATCTTCATGTGCATCTATTTCTTGTGTTTCCGGCATATTTTGTTCTCGAACAAACACCGTTCTTCTAATGTAAGTTGCATCACGAAAGATAACACTGTTATCACCAAGTGTATGTTTAATATCCATTTGTTTCACACCCTTTTCTGCTCAATGTCGACGCTGTGAAAGCGACAAAGGTCATTATACATTTGTTTAGGGGCTGATTCAATAGATAGGGGGAAAGTTTTTAGGTACCTAACTAAAAAAGAATCACCCCAAAAAAGGGTGATTCATTATTTTAATAATTGGTCTACAACATATCGCCATTAAAAATAGAATGACGGACAAGAACGTAATCCACTTTTCGTAGTGCTGATAAGCGCTTGCCACCAGCATAAGAAATTGAAGATTGTAGATCCTGACGCATTTCGGTAAGGGTGTCACTAATTGACCCCTTGTAAGGCACTAAAATTCGTTTGCCCTCAACATTTTGGTGGGTACCTTTTTGGAATTCAGAAGCTGAACCAAAATATTCCTTAAATTGTTGGCCATCTTCTTCGACTAGTTCGCCAGGAGATTCAGTATGACCGGCAAAAAGGGAACCAATCATGACCATGTTGGCCCCAAACCGAATTGATTTAGCGATATCACCGTTAGTACGGATACCACCATCAGCAATGATCGGTTTGGTTGCTGCCTTGGCGCACCAGCGAAGGGCACCAAGTTGCCAACCACCAGTCCCAAAACCAGTTTTGATTTTAGTGATGCAGACTTTACCAGGGCCAATACCGACTTTAGTTGCATCAGCACCGGCGCGTTCTAAGTCCCGAACCGCTTCCGGTGTGCCGACGTTGCCGGCGATTACGAAACTTTTAGGTAAAACTTTTTTGATATGTTGAATCATATCAATCACGACTTGTGAGTGACCGTGAGCGATATCGATTGTAATGTATTCTGGGATGAGGTTATCTTGTGCGAGTTGATTGATGAAGTCAAATTCATCGTCCTTAACGCCAACACTAATTGAAGCGAATAGGTTGCGTTCGTGCATCATCTTGATGAATGCCGGGCGTTTTTCAGGTTGGAAACGATGCATGACATAAAAGTAGTGATTTTCGGCAAGCCAAATGGCCAGCGGTTCATCAATAATGGTTTGCATATTAGCAGGGACCACGGGAATTTTAAAAGTCTCTGAACCAAAGCGAACAGTGGTATCAATTTCACTTCGACTTTTGACGATACATTTATTGGGAATAAGTTGAACATCTTCGTAATCAAATACGTCCATGAATAATTCTCCTTAAATACGAACATTTATTTTTATGTACGACGATTAATTCGTACATAACGTATTCTAACGAGTTGATATCGGAAAGTCAATTAAAAAACACCGAACAATCCAGATAATGGTTTGCTCGGTGTTTTGAAAATAATTTAGAAATAACGTTTCCGCCAGAAGCGAAACCCTAGGAGCCCCGCAATGGTTAAGGAAATCGCAATGGTGACAATCCAACTAATTTTAAAATTGGCTAAAGGTAAGGCAACGTTCATCCCGTAGAAACTAAAGACTAAGCCGGGGATGGTTAGCATGATCGAATAAGATGCTAGAAACTTCATGACGTTATTCATGTTATTATTAATAATTGATGAATACGTATCAGCTGTTTCATTGATAATTGAATTGGAAATCTCGGCCATTTCGATCGCTTGTTGATTTTCAATTTGAATATCGTCTAAGAGGTCAATCTCAGATTCGTTGAGCATTAACATGTTAGAGCGCATCAAACTCGCTAGTACCATCTTATCGGTTTTTAACGACATCATGAAATAAACTAACCCGCGTTGAATCCCCATTAAATCGTAAAGCTCTTCATTACGTAGCGACTTTTGCAAACGGTTTTCAATACGTTCACGGGAACGGTTGATATCTCGCAGATATTGCAGATAAATGGTCGAAATGCGATAGAGAATTTGGAGGACGCTGCGCCGTTGTTCCTGTGGATTAAAGTTTTTGATTTGATTATCAATAAAGCTCTGTAAGAAATCAACTGGCGTTTTATTGATGGTTAAGATGACAGAATCTGTTACAATAATCCCTAGAGGACTCGTTTTGTAGCGGAATTTATCAGCTTGCTGATCATCTTTTTCAAGAATCGGCATGTTAAAAATGATTAATGTCGCGTTATAATCTGGATCGTGTTCGGCACGCGCACTTTCGTCGGCATCTAAACTATAATAGATGAAATCGGAAGGGACGTGCAGTTTTTTAGTCAGTAAATCAATTTCTTCTTGCGTGGGATCGGTAATGTTAATCCAACTATTGGGTTGGATTTTAGCATGCTTGGTTAACTTCTTTTTAGCTTCATCGAAGCGATAAGTATCTAGCATGAGTTCACTTCCTTCGTCGGTAACTTGATATGACTAAGTTTACTTGATATTTTTAGAATGTAAAGGATTGAAATAAGGAGAATTTGAATTGAAAAAAATTGATTTAGCGCAACAATTCCTACAAGCCAATTTAAGCGCCTTGCAATGTCCAATTTGCCAAGGGGCGTTTGCCACTATTAGTGATCACCAATTGGTTTGTGAAGCGGGCCATAGTTTTGACTTGGCTAAAAATGGGACATTGTACTTCTTACCCAAACAAATGAAGTCTGAATATACAAAAGAAATGTTAAGCCATCGCCGGGCATTCTTACAGGCCGGCTTCTTTAAACCGTTCTTAGATGAAATTGCTAAGCAACTTACGGCCAATAGTCGGATTCTTGATGTTGGTTGTGGCGAAGGAACGCCGGTTTACCAACTTGCCCAACAGGTACCAGCCCAATATATCGGCTTTGATATTTCTAAACCGGCAATTCAACTGGCCAGTGATTACAATCAAGAAGGTTGGTTTTGTGTCGCTGATTTAGCGCGGATGCCGTTTGCTGATCAGAGTTTGGACACAGTCTTGAACATCTTTTCGCCATCGCAATACCAAGAATTTAAACGGGTGCTCAAACCGGACGGTCAACTCATTAAAGTCATTCCTAATGCCGGTTATTTGCACGAGCTACGAGAATTATTATATCAGGGTCAGGAAAAGGAAAGCTACGATCATGGTCCAGTATTGGACTTATTCGAACAACATTTTCCCGGCTACCAAGAAATTCAGGTTCAACAAAAGATGACCTTAACACCCGAAACACTAGCGGATTTAGTCGAGATGACACCTTTAACTTGGACAGCAACAGAGGCGCAATTACAAGCGATTACGTTGGCGGCATTACCAGAGATATCATTGGATGTCACGGTTTTGGTGGGAAAACAATGAGAAATTAAAGTAATTTTAAGAAATCTGATTGCAAGTCAGAAATAAGGGCGTTATAATAACCACAAGGAATTTTTTCCCTAACTTTTATCAGAATACTTTTTGATAAAAGCTAGTGATGAAATGACACTAACGTAGTTTCTCGCCGTGAATAACCGAGGGACTACGTTTTTTTATATGGAAAGCACCAGTAGAGCTTTACCATTAAATCGTGTATAATTAAGCTACTGAATCTTTATTGAAGGAAGTTAGATTGTGACTAATCATATTGTTTTATACGAACCACTTATTCCAGCTAATACTGGCAACATCGCCCGGACATGTGCCGGGACGGATACTGTTTTAGATTTAATCGAACCATTAGGCTTTGAAACTGACGACAAACATTTAAAACGGGCTGGTCTAGATTATTGGGACCAAGTGAAGATTAATTACCACAAGAACTTGGATGCCTTTTTAGAAACGGTTCCGGATCGTAAACACCTCTATTTGATCACGAAGTTTGCCAAGCAAGCTTATTCTGATCAGGATGTGACGGATACAAGTGTTGATCATTACTTTATGTTTGGTAAGGAAACAACTGGCCTCCCAGAAACGTTTATGCGTGAAAATGAAGATCAGTGTCTCCGCATTCCAATGTCAGATCACATTCGGGCTTTGAATTTATCCAACTGTGCAGCATTGGTCATTTTTGAAGCATTACGGCAACAAGATTTTCCAGGGTTAGAAAAGAGTCATCTGTACGATCACGATAAATTAAAATAGGAGTGTTTCTAATGCAAACTAAAAAAGATCCCATTAGCGTTGATGCTTTTCATTTTGACCGTGTGTCACCGGACGCCGAACCACAACAAAATATCCAAGTGAGCTTAGTGAAAATTGATGCTGACGACGAATATTTACAAGAAGCTGATTTAAAAGCCGGTAACATCTATCAAATCGTTACACCATTCCAAGTGATGCCACAAGGAAGCGGCTTTGCCGTATCTGGTCAAATTTCACGGGTTGTTCAATTGTTAGATTTCTTTGGCACACCAGATGAAATCGGACAAAAGGAAATGATGAAATTATCACGACCATTAATCGAATACATTGAAACCTTGACGTATCAAGTAACAGCGGTTGCTTTGAACGAAGGGATTCAACTTCAATTTACAGCGCATGAAACACCAGAAGAAGCATAATGATTAAATAAGAGAAGCTAAGGGGAACTTCGGTTGACCTGGGCTTCTTTTTTTGTTTGAATAAAGCCTAAAAGATGGGTTAACCTGAACAGAAGTTCGTGTATAATAAGGATTAGATATGTAAGGTAAGGAGATTTTATGGCAACTCAAACGAAAAAGCGTAAGAAAAAAACGACGACTAAGAAGAAAAAAATGCAACAGCCTGATTACACGATTAATTTTGTCGGCTTTTTGTTTATTTTAATTAGTCTTTTCTCCGGGCTGAAATTAGGATTTATCGGCGCACTATTTGCGAATGTTTTCCGCTTATTCGTTGGTGACACATTCGTCCTGGGCGCAATTCTATTTGCAATGCTCGGTATTTACCTCTTAATTTATGGCAAACAACCACCATTGTGGCAACAAAAAACGGTGGGTTTTAGTTTAGCCTACATTGGTATTTTAATTTGGCTATCAGCTTTCATCTTGCACCAACAAGCGATTAATAACCATTTTGTCGCAGCTACTTGGCGCTTATTGTTTGAAGATTTCCAAAAAATGGCAGTTACGACGGAGGTCGGCGGTGGCCTAGTTGGTGCCGTGATTTATAGCGGTTCGCATTTTTTGTTTGCACAGATGGGGACCTATATCATTGCCGTGTTAGTGACAGTCATGGGGCTGTTTATTTTTATGGATATTCCCTTCAGCGTGGTTGTTAAAAGCAGTCAGCGCTTTGTCCACGGCTTATTTCAAGTCGGACGCTATACTAAATCAGGCTTGGTGAAGGCCACTGAAAAGGGCCGCGATCAAGTCAGCGCGCTCAAAGAACAAACGCAAAATGCGTTGTCTGCGGTTGACGAAAAAACGACGCCAACCAAGACGGTTAAAAAGCCTACCTCAGAACCGACCGGCGAGCCTGAGAAAACGGGGGTTGTGGTGAATGAACCAGCCACCTTTAAGATTAATGGACCGAAGGATTTACCAAAACCAATTGCAACGCACCAAGCAACTAACGAGGCAGAAGCAACTGCGGAAACACCGACAGAACAAGTGCCGGATGTTGCCGAATTAACGCATGCTGTAGAAATTGATGCGGATTATGAAATGCCAACGCCTGAATTGTTGACGCAGATTCCACCATCAGATCAGAGTGCGGAATACGAAGCGATTGAAAAAAATCAACAGGTCTTGAAACAAACCTTTGATTCGTTTGGCGTGGATGTCACGGTTAAGAGTGCAAGTTTAGGACCAGCCGTTACGAAGTATGAAATCCAACCGGCTGTTGGTGTTAAGGTGTCGAAGATTGTTAATTTGGCCGATGATTTAGCGTTAGCACTGGCCGCCAAAGACATTCGGATTGAAGCACCGATTCCAGGCAAACCATACGTCGGGATTGAAGTCCCTAATACAACTGTCTCAACAGTTTCCTTCAGAGAGATGATCGAACAAGAGCCACCACATCCAGGCAAACCGTTGGCAGTGCCATTAGGGAAAGATATTTCCGGTAAAGTGATTATGTCGGATTTAGCGAAGATGCCGCATCTTTTGATTGCCGGTTCAACGGGTAGTGGGAAGTCAGTAGCGATTAACGGGATCATCACCAGTATTTTGATGAGCGCGCAACCCCATGAAGTTAAGTTGATGTTGATTGATCCGAAAATGGTTGAATTAAATGTCTATAACGGAATTCCGCATCTCTTGATTCCGGTGGTGACCAACGCTAAGAAAGCGGCCAACGCGTTGAATAAAGTCGTTAAAGAAATGGAACGACGCTATCAACTTTTTGCGGATACTGGTCAGCGGAATATGACCGAATATAACCAGTATATTCAAGGCCATAATGAAGATGGCGAAATCAAGGGCGCGGCGTTACCATACATTGTCGTGATCGTTGATGAATTATCTGATTTGATGATGGTTGCTAGTAACGAAGTTGAAAGTGCCATTATCCGGTTAGCACAAATGGCCCGGGCAGCCGGGATTCACATGATTGTTGCCACACAACGGCCATCTGTCGATGTTATTACTGGTTTAATCAAGGCCAATATTCCATCACGGATCGCGTTTGCGGTTTCTAGTGGGATTGACTCACGGACCATCTTAGATGGTAGTGGGGCTGAAAAGCTCCTGGGTCGTGGGGACATGTTGTACCTACCAATCGGGATGAGTAAACCACTCCGAGTTCAAGGCGCCTTTATCTCCAGTCAAGATGTTGAAAGCATCGTTTCCTTTATCAAAGCTCAAAAGACGGCTGAATACGATGAAGAGATGATTCCAACGGCGGCTGATGAACACCAAGAAACGGCAGATCCAGAAGATGAATATTATCAAGAAGCGGTTGAATTAGTGGTTAAGCAACAAACCGCGAGTGTTTCGATGGTTCAACGTCGTTTTAGAGTCGGTTATAATCGGGCAGCCCGGCTGATCGATGAAATGGAAAGTCGCGGGATTATCGGGCCTTCTGAAGGTAGTAAACCCCGCAAGGTCCTTTTGCAAGAGGTTCCAAGCGAACAACCACCAACTGAATAATGAACAAAAAACGGTATTAGAATCAGTAGCAGGATTCTAATACCGTTTTTTCAAAGAAAAACCAGAGTTGTTAAAACGGTGGCGCTTTTGAGTTTAACCCACTTTTTTGGTATGATAGTGTCTGTTACATTATTCTTAAAAAGACTTAAGTTGAAAGCAAGCCATTTTAACTGTTAAAACAGTGAGGAGCAGCAAGTATGAATCAAAAAGTAATGGATGGCGTTTATTTAAATATCTTACAAACACAACAATTCAAAACAATTCGCTTTTCTGTGCAATTAGTGGCACCAGCGACTAAAGAAACCCTGACAAAACGGTCATTACTAGCCAGTGTCTTATCTGCTAGTAGTCAAGCTTATCGTGATCAGGTTGCAATTGCCAATCAACTCCAAGCAATGTATGGGGCTGGCTTCAATATGAATGCATATCGGCAAGGACAATTAGCGATTTTTAGTATTTCAATGCGGATTGTCAGCCCTCAATATTTACGCGATACAATCGACTTACAACAACAAGCAATTGCCTTTATTGGCGAACTACTTTTAAAACCAGATGTCATTGATCAAGCCTTTAACGCGGTTACTTTTGATCGGGAAAAAGAAAACTTGCAACGCTATATCGATAGCGTTGCCGATGACAAACAAACTTATGCTGCACTCAAACTACGTGAACTCTACTTTACAGATCAAACGCAACAAACGCCTAATTATGGGGATGCTGACGTTTTAAAGACGATTACAGCCACTGATTTATACACTTATTATCAACAGATGATTGCAAATGACCGAATTCAAATGACGGTTGTGGGGAATGTGGATGAAGAAAAATTGGCGCTTGATTTGGCGCAATTATCACTAGCACCACGGGGCGAAATGCTACCTGGGATTTTTTATCAACAAGCTGCTAGCAATGCGGTCCGTGAATTGACGGAAGAACAAGCGGTTCAACAAGGTAAGTTAAACATGGCTTATCAATTGCCAGCTTACTTCTATCAAAAGGATTATTACGCGGCCTTAGTGATGAACGCGTTATTTGGTGGGACACCACTATCGTTACTCTTCACGAATGTCCGTGAAAAGGCGAGTTTGGCCTATTACGCTTCTAGCAATATCGATGCTTTCCGGGGGGCTGTCATGGTTCAAACCGGAATTGAAAGCCATCAAAAAGAACGCGTACTAGCCATTATTGAAGCGCAACGCCAAAGTATTATCGCTGGTGATTTTACACAAGCGATGTTTGAACAAACCAAATTAGCCTTAATTAATCAATTTAAATCAAGTCTTGATAGCCCAGGTTATTTGGGCCAACAACAGTTCAATCAAATTTTTGTCCCCGAAACGGAACTAGACGCGGGTCGATTCACGACCGCTATTTTGGCCGTTTCTAAACAAGCGGTTCAAGAACAAGCCGCTAAGATGCAACTGCAAGCAATCTACTTCTTGAAAGGGGTCGACACAAATGAAGCTTAGACAAAATCCCCGCTTAGGTGAAACCCTCTATGAAGAAACTCTGGAAAATGGGTTAACGGTCAAACTCTATCCTAAGAGTGGTTATCACAAGACCTATGCCATTTTAACGACAGACTATGGTGCAATTGATACGACTTTTGTGCCAGCAGGTCAAACTGACTATGTGACGGTTCCTGACGGGATTGCACATTTCTTAGAACATAAGTTATTTGAAAAGGCGGATTATGATGCCTTTGAAAAATTTGGGCAATTTGGGGCTAGTTCAAATGCTTTCACGAGCTTCACGCGAACAAGCTACCTCTTTTCAACAACCAGTCATTTGAAGGAAAACTTGGATATCTTGCTTGATTTTGTGCAAGAACCCTATTTTACAACTGCAACGGTTGATAAGGAAAAAGGCATCATCGGTCAAGAGATTCAGATGTACAATGATGAACCAGATTGGCGCTTATTTTATACGGTAATTGGCAACCTTTATCCACAACACCCAGTGCGAACGGATATTGCTGGCACCATCGAAAGTATTGCGCAAATTACGCCTGAAGAATTGTACCAAGCGCACCAAACGTTCTACCAACCAAGTAATATGAATTTATTCATTGTTGGTCAGATCGATGACCCTGAAGAAGTATTGTCGTGGGTCAGCGCTAATCAAGACGCTAAAGATTTTGTAGCACCAAGCGACATTAACCGCTCATTACCAGAAGAAGAAGCTGACGGCAGTGACATTATTCCGTACCGCTCATTAGAAATGCCGGTGACACGCAGTAAGAGCATGGTCGGTATTAAAGGGTTAACCGATTTTGGAACTGGTCAAGAAGCACTAGAAATGAAAATTAAGATGAACCTGTTATTAGAATTACTCTTTGGGGATTCATCAACACAAGTTCAAAAATTATATGAACAAGGGATTTTGGATGACAGCTTTGGCTATGAATATGCCATTCAACGCTCATTTAACTTCATCACGCTTGGTGGCGATACAGATGATGCACAAGGCTTATCAGATGCGTTGATCAATATTTTGGAACATTATCAGGAAAGTCCTGATTTTTCAGAAGCCAATTTAGCGTTGGTTAAAAGAGCCGCAATCGGCGAATATCTACAGGCCTTTAATTCATTAGAAGCAATCGCCAATCAATATAGCGACGCCTTTTTCGATGAAGTAAGTCCGTTTGATGTGTTAGGTTTAATTGAACAAGTGACATTAGCGGATTTGGCACAAGTTGCTGCCGAATTCTTCAAAATTGAAATTATGACGGTTTGCCATATCTTACCAGAGGTGGCGCAATAATGAGTTGCTCAGCTTTAATTATTGGCGCCTCCGGTGATATTGGCGCCACCATTGCCGAACGCTTAGCAGCGGACGGCTGGTCGCTTTATTTGCACTACAACCAAAATCAAGAACGTATTTGCAAACTACAACAGCAACTTAGTCAACAGTATGCGCGCCAAGACTTTTTTGCACTTCAGTTGGATTTAACGATGGGCACTGGTGCGGTTGACCAGTTGAAAAGTCAGCTGTTTCAAGTGGATGCGGTTATTTTTGCCGCTGGGATGACGACTTACGGCTTATTGCCAGAGGTCTCTGCAGAGCAAATTGATGCGTTGTGGCAAGTGCACGTGAAGACACCGATGTTGATTTTACAGGCTTTGCAGTCGAAATTAGCACAGAGTGATTTGGGCCGGATTGTTTTTATTGGCTCCATTTATGGCGGTCGTGGTAGTGCGATGGAAGTACCGTACAGCACGGTCAAAGGCGCGCAATCGGCGTTTGCCAATGCTTACGCACAAGAGGTCGGCTCGCTAGGCATTACGGTTAACGTGATTGCCCCTGGCGCAGTAGCCACGAAAATGAATCAACAGTTTACAGCAGATGAACAAGCGGCGATTGCCGCTGAGATTCCAACTGGGCGTTTTGCGACGCCAACACAGATTGCTTATTGGGTCCAGACTTTGTTAGCACCAGAAGCCAATTATTTAACAGGACAGACAATTTATGTTGACGGTGGTTGGCTAAAATAAAGAAATCTTAATACAATATCATTGTGGCAATATGCTATAATGACGAGTAATGATAATGGGATAATAGTGGGTGGAATTCAAATGAACGAAATTGGTCAAAAATTACGTGAAGCACGTATTGAAAAAGGTTATACATTAGATGATTTACAACAAATTACGAAAATTCAAAAACGCTATTTAAGTTCAATCGAAGAGGGCGATTTCGATGCGCTCCCTGGTACTTTTTATGTGCGTGCGTTTATTAAGCAATACGCACAAACGGTGGGTGTTGATAGTGAAGCCTTATTAGCTGAATATCAAGATAAGTTGCCTAACGCAAAACCAGAAGAATACGTTGAAAAATCAGTTGAAAATCAAACGCGATTAACACGCGAAACAACCGACTCTAAATGGTCAAAATGGCGGGGATTAGCACCACAAATCGCCGTTGTTGCTGTCGTGATTGTGATTGTTGGGATTGTCTATGGTATTACGTTAAGTAATCGTGGCAAGAATCGGGAAACATTAACTGAAACCAGTTCATCAGTGACGGTTTCAGGTGACCAATCAACAACTAAAAAAGCAAGCTCAGACGATAATCAACAAAAAGCACAAGAAAGCAAGGCCAAAGAAGCTTCTAAAGCAAGCGAACAATCTAAAAAAGAAGCTGACAAAAAAGCAAAAGAAACTAAGTTATCAGCTTCAATGACAAGTATGAGTGGTTCACAACAAGCCTTTACAATTAAAAACTTACCTAACAAAGCCAATACATTGACGTTCTCAGCTGAAAACACAACAGCTTGGGTGGGCTTAATTGTCAATGGGTCAACAATCTGGCAGGGTTCTGTTACACCAGGAACTGATCAAACAACGCAATTACCAGCTGGGGTAACACAATTCTCAGTTAAAACTGGGAACGGGCCTGCAACGAAGATGAAGATTAACGACACAGCTGTTAATTTAAATCCTAATAATGAAACAGTTCAGGTTCGAACAGTGAACTTTACAGCAACACTTGCAAAATAATAAAGAGATGTGAGAGGTCTATCCGATGAATTTACCAAATAAATTGACGATGTTTAGAATTATTTTAATTCCTATTTTTACAATCCTATTAGCGTTTAACGTACCGGCAGGTGAAGTACTCGTTGCTGGAACGGCTATTCCAGTCAGTGAATTGATTGCAACGGTGATCTTTATTGTCGCATCATTGACGGATTTGTTAGATGGAAAAATTGCACGTTCACAACATTTGGTGACTAACTTTGGCAAATTCGCTGATCCACTAGCGGATAAGTTATTGGTAATGACAGCCTTCATCTTCCTTGTTGAACTCGGTGCAGCACCTGCTTGGGTGGTTGCGATTATTATTTGGCGTGAATTAGCAGTGACTGGCCTCAGATTACTTTTGAGCCAAGGTGGGGAAGTCATGGCTGCTGCCATGCCTGGTAAGATTAAGACGACAACTCAAATGTTGGCGATTATTTTATTATTCTTGCATAACGTGTTCTTTGCAAATATCGGCTTACCAATGGCTGATATCATGTTATACGTCTGCCTATTCTTCACGATTTATTCAGGCACAGAATACTTCATCAAAAATCGTGGTATCTTCAAGGATTCATTTTCTAAATAATCAACAAAACTGGTCGCTAAAGCGGGCCAGTTTTTTTATTGGCAAAATCCCCGCGAATTACGTATTATAGAATGACCGAATAAATATCAAGAACGTTTGTTCGATTTTAACTTGCTTTTGTTTAACGAAATCTGTAAACTAAGAGAGTAATGAAATGTACTCTTTTAAGGAGGGTCACTTAATTGGCTAAAGATGAAAGACAAGCAGCACTTGATGCTGCCCTAAAGAAGATTGAAAAGAATTTTGGTAAAGGTTCAATTATGCGAATGGGTGAAAAGGTTGATACACAAGTCTCAACAGTTTCATCTGGTTCATTGGCATTGGACGAAGCGCTCGGAGTAGGTGGTTATCCTCGCGGCCGGATCGTTGAAATTTACGGTCCTGAAAGTTCAGGTAAAACAACCGTTGCGTTACATGCTGTTGCAGAAGTGCAAAAGCAAGGTGGAACGGCTGCTTATATCGATGCTGAAAATGCGATGGATCCTAAGTATGCAACAGCACTTGGCGTTAATATTGATGACTTACTCTTGTCACAACCTGATACTGGTGAACAAGGCTTAGAAATTGCTGATGCCTTGGTATCAAGTGGGGCCGTTGATATTTTAGTTGTCGATTCAGTTGCCGCTTTGGTACCACGTGCTGAAATCGAAGGTGAAATGGGTGACGCCCACGTTGGCTTACAAGCGCGTTTGATGTCACAAGCCTTACGTAAATTATCAGGGACGATTAATAAGACGAAGACGATTGCGTTATTCATTAACCAAATTCGTGAAAAAGTCGGCGTGATGTTTGGTAACCCCGAAGTCACACCAGGTGGTCGTGCTTTGAAGTTCTACTCAACTGTTCGGCTTGAAGTGCGTCGTGCTGAAACCATCAAAAATGGGACAGATATGATTGGGAACCGGGCCCGAATCAAAGTCGTTAAGAATAAGGTTGCGCCACCATTTAAGGTCGCTGAAGTTGATATCATGTACGGTCAAGGGATTTCCAGAACCGGTGAATTGGTTGATATGGCGGTCGAAAAAGACATTATCAATAAGAGTGGTTCTTGGTACTCTTATGGCTCAGAACGAATTGGCCAAGGGCGAGAAAATGCTAAGAACTATTTGGCTGATCACGAAGATGTCGAAGATGAAGTTCGTTTGAAGGTCAGAGCAGCTTATGGTATTTCAGATGTACCTGAAGAAGATCTCCCAACAACTGAAGATGAACAAATAAATATTTTACCAGATGATTCAACAGAAGAATAAAGCATGACCAACAGGAGCCAGGCCAAAACTTAGTTTTGTACTGGCTCCTGTTTTAGGTATATCCGAATAATCAAGACCAATGCCTGACAAATCAAGACTTATAGGGTCTACTACCGAATGGGATTGCTGAGAAGCCAGCCCATATTCGCGATTCAACAGTAGGGTGATTAATTATATCTAAGAACTTAATGCAAGAAGAGACGGATTAACCGAATAAACGGATAGCAATCGCTCCGGTAAACGGTTGCAATGCTGATACTTTAAGTTGACAGGCGGTTTACTAAACTATAAAATAACTATGTGTTGAAAAATTAAACATAATAACATCTTTAAAAATTTGCAATGTGATTGCAATTTAAAATTTTTGATGATGCGGAGGTGAAAAAATGAACTTAGATTTGCTATTAATCCTTACCGCAGTCATCATGTTAATCGTCGGTTTTGCCGTTGGTGCAATTTTGCAAAAGAAGGCCCACGAACGTGAAATTGATGGTGCAAATAAGACTGCTAAGGGAATAATCGAATTAGCTGAAAAAGAAGCGGCAACGCGTAAAAAAGAAATTCTTTTGGAAGCAAAGGATGAAAATCATCAATATCGCTCTGAAATTGAAAATGAATTGAAGGATCGACGTGGTGAAGTTCAAAAACAAGAGAATCGCTTAATACAGCGTGAAGAAACGATGGATCGGAAAGATGCGACGCTCGATAAAAAAGAACGGACACTGGAAGAACACGAAAGTCGTTTGGCTGAGCAAGCGCAACAATTAAAGGAAAAGCAAGCAGAAGTCGAAACGTTAGTTGAACAACAACGGACGAAGTTACAAGAGATTGCTGAACTTTCTCATGATGATGCGCAAAAGATCATTTTGGACGAAACAAAACGGAACTTGGATCACGAACGTGCTGTTTTAATTAAGGAAAGCGAAGAATCTGCTAAGGAACATGCTGATCGGACAGCTAAAACATTAGTTGCTGAAGCAATTCAACGTAGTGCAGCAGATATGGTTGCCGAAACAACAGTGACTGTTGTGACGCTTCCTAATGACGATATGAAGGGCCGAATTATCGGTCGCGAAGGTCGGAATATTCGAACACTTGAAACGTTAACTGGGATCGACTTAATCATCGATGATACACCAGAAGCAGTTGTTCTAAGTGGTTTCGATCCAATTAGACGTGAAATCGCACGGATGACCTTAGAGAAGTTAATTCAAGATGGTCGGATTCATCCGGCTCGCATTGAAGAAATGGTCGATAAATCACGTAAGGAAATGGATGAACAAATTCGCCAAATCGGTGAACAAGCCATTTTTGATGTCGGGATTCATACCATGCATCCAGACCTCATTAAGATTCTAGGTCGTTTACACTTCAGAACAAGTTATGGTCAAAACGTCTTGAATCACTCAATTGAGGTTGCTAAATTAACGGGGATTTTAGCTGCTGAATTAGGCGAAGATGTCACACTCGCCAAACGTGCTGGCTTATTACATGATATCGGTAAAGCACTGGATCATGAAGTTGATGGCTCACACGTTGAAATTGGTGTTGAACTTGCAACGCGTTATAAGGAACCGGCAACGGTCATTAACGCAATTGGCTCACATCATGGCGATATTGAAGCAACATCAATCATTTCAGTCTTAGTAGCTGCATCTGATGCAATTTCAGCTGCTCGTCCAGGGGCGCGTTCTGAATCACTTGAAAACTATATTCATCGTCTTGAGAAACTTGAAAGTATTACGAATAGTTTCAAAGGTGTTGATCATAGTTTTGCAATCCAAGCCGGCCGAGAAGTCCGCGTGATTGTTAAACCAGAACAAGTCACAGATGATCAAGCAACTGTCTTAGCACGTGATGTTAAAAACCAGATTGAAGATCAACTCGAATATCCTGGGCACATTAAGGTCACAGTTATCCGAGAAACAAGAACAGTTGAATATGCTAAGTAATTTTTAGTGAGTATATTCTTGGGGGTGGGCAATTAAATTTGTCGCACCCTCTTTTTTTGAATTTCATTAAGAAATCAAGTCCTAGTTGTGTTTATGAGCTGGGATTTGTATAATAAAGTGAATGTTAGAGAAAGTAGGCGAATCAAATGATGCCCATGTTTAGAATCATCGTTGGGTTGTTTGCGACCATGCTCGTTTCGGCCGCAATTACACCGCTCGTTAGACGCTTAGCTTTTGTCTTAGGCGCGGTTGATAAACCCAATGCTCGCCGAGTGAATAAGAAAGCAATGCCCTCAATGGGTGGTTTGGCGATTTTTATTGCCTTTAATGTAGGCACTTTTATTCTATTGCGCGGACAGTTTCCGACGCACGAACTATTTAGCATCTTTTTAGCAGAATGTATTATCATCATCACCGGGATGATTGATGATATCAAAGAATTAAGCCCTAAAGAAAAAATGTTAGGGATTTTAATCGCTGCCTTAGTGATTTACTTCTTAGCGGGTGTGCGGATGAATATCCTAACAATTCCGCTTGTTGGGACTTTCAAATTAGGATGGTTAAGTTTTCCAATTACAATTTTTTGGATCTTAGCGATTACCAATGCGGTGAACTTAATTGATGGCTTAGACGGTTTAGCGACCGGGGTCTCAATCATCGCGCTATTCACGATGGGTGTAATTGCCTATTTCTTCCTATCGATTACCAATGTGAGTGTTTCAATTATGATTTTCTGCTTAGGGGCTGCGTTAATCGGCTTCTTGCCGCATAATTTCCATCCCGCCAAGATTTTCTTAGGGGATACGGGGGCCTTGTTTATAGGTTTCATGATTGCGGTCCTATCCTTGAAGGGGTTGAAAAACGTAACCTTCATTACATTATTGATTCCAGTTATTATTTTAGGGGTCCCAATTACGGATACGGTTTACGCAATGTTACGGCGGATCTTAAACCGCAAACCAATTTCACAAGCGGATAAACATCATTTACATCACCGCTTGATGCAATTAGGATTATCACACCGGCAAACGGTATTGGTTATTTACGGTTTAGCGTTGGTTTTCTCACTCATTTCGTTACTATACCCATTATCAACATTGTGGGGGAGCTTAGCCTTAACAATCGCGGTCTTGATTGGCCTAGAATTGTTTGTTGAATCAATTGGGTTAGTTGGCGAGAATCGCCAACCACTATTACACTTACTAAAACGATTATTAAAACCTAAAGACGAAGAAAAGGATTAGCCACTGGCTAATCCTTTTTTTGATGGTTATTTTTGATAACGCAAGTCGTGAATCGCTTGCGCGCTGATGGGGACTTCGTTAAATTGTTGTTGTCCAAGCCCTAAGGTGAGCTGACCATTGAGCAATTCCGTCATTTGGGCCTCAAAGGCAGGGACTTCTTCGGTGGGGAGCCAGACCGTTAGTTGGATATTGGTTGTGTATTGAATATCCTGAGCAATCAAATCCAGTTGTGCTAAGCGATTTTGAAGGGAGTCAAACTGTGCATAATCAATGGTTAAATGACAGGCAGTTTGTTCGATTCCTTGAACGATACCGAGATGCTCGAGAGCAGCGGAAGTCGCGTGGCTATAAGCACGAATTAAACCGCCAGTGCCTAGCTTAGTTCCACCAAAATACCGAGTAACGACAACACAGAGGTTTGTAAGTTGCATTTGACGCAAGACTTCAAGAATTGGCACACCTGCAGTGCCGCTAGGTTCACCATCATCGCTTTGCTTTTGAATATTAGCAGGTTGTCCCAGTTGATAGGCGAAACAATTATGATTAGCTTTCGTATGTGTTTTACGAACTTGGTCGATGAAGTCTTGGGCAGCGGCTTCATCGCTAACCCGAGCGATTTGACAAATAAAACGGGACTTTTTAATTTCAAGTTCAAACTGCCCGTCTGCTTGAACGGTTAAATAACTTTCCATGGAGGTCACCTCAAAAAAATAAATTCCGATTGCGTATGTTAGTTCTAAAGGAGCAAATCAAATGGGACAACAAGTAATTGCCTGTGGTCGCCAGTTTACGGCGGCCCAGTTAGCCGATACGCAAAATAATAACTATAGTTTACCACAGATTAAGCGGCGACCTGCGTTTTTACGGGTCAAGCATCGCCTAGTCTGCCAACGTTGTCAGCAAGTGGTGCCGCCGCAAACCTGCTTACCAGATGGGCGCCATTATTGCGCGCAATGTTTGTTATTTGGTCGTTTGGTAGAGGGCGATTGGTTATACACGGTACCGGAGTGTCATTTATTCGAAAATAACATACCAAAGTTGACGTGGGAGGGGCAATTAACACCGCATCAGGAACAAGCTGCCCAAGCGGTGGTTGAGGTGGTTCAAACACAAAAACGGCACGTATTAACGGCCGTGACCGGCGCAGGGAAGACCGAGATGCTTTTTCAAGGAATTTTAGTTGCGCTTCAAAAGGGTCAGCGGGTATGTCTGGCAGCGCCTAGAGTCGCCGTTTGCTTGGAACTTTATCCGCGCCTGCAAGCTGCCTTTGCAACGGCTAGTATCATGTTGATGCACGGTGAGCAAACTGAGCCCTATCGCTATACGCAGTTAGTGATTTGCACGACGCATCAGTTGCTGAAGTTTTATCACGCCTTTGACACTGTGATTGTCGATGAAGTCGATGCTTTTCCTTTTGTTGATAATCCCGTTTTAGTCACGGCAGTTGAACAAGCCTGCAAGCCCCAATGTGCTTTATTATATTTAACGGCGACTCCGACCCCCGCTATTAAACGGGCAATTGCTGCTAAACAAATGACGGTTAGCGAATTACCGCTCCGCTTTCATGGTCATCTATTACCAGAACCACATAGGCACGTCGCTTTTAATTGGCGGGCCCAATTAAAAAAAGGTCGGTTACCTAAACGACTTGAGCGGGATTGCCAGACTTGTTTAAAAACACAACAGATTTTGTTATTCGTGCCGCAAGTGCGGTTATTGCAACCAGTTGCCAATCGGTTATCAACCTTATTGCCGGCGGTCAGGATTGAAACATTGCATGCTAACGATCCGGATCAGATCAAAAAGATTACGGCGTTTAGAGCACAACAAATTCAGCTAATGGTGACGACCACCATTTTAGAACGGGGCGTTACGTTTAAAAACGTTGCAGTTTTGGTCTTAGGCGCGGAACACATGGTGTTTAACGAAGCCGTTTTGGTCCAGATTGCCGGGCGAGCGGGACGGCATAAAGATTACGCCCAAAATCCGGTTCATTTTTATTATCAAGACTATACGCGGGCGATCAAAGGCGCTTGTCGGCAAATTAAGGCCCAAAATCAGAGGGGACGGCGATTACAATCAACTGTTTAATGTGCCACAATTTAATTATCGAAAAGCCAAGTATCAAGCAACTTTTGCAATTAAAACCACTACTTAATCCGCATATCTGCCAAGTCTGTTTACAGCAGTTTGAACGCATTAGTGGTCATCGGTGTTCGGACTGTAGTCGACCGCTGCTAACGGGTATTTTGTGCCCTGATTGTCAGCAGTGGCGACAACGTTATCCTCAGCAGCATCTTAAAACTCAGGCGCTGTTTACTTATAACCGAGCGATGCAGTTATATTTTCAACGTTATAAGGGCCAAGGAGACTATCAATTACGGCTATTATTCGAACGCGACATTCGAACTCGGTTTCCAGTAAAATCCAATGTAACTTACGTGCCTATTCCATCTGATGAGCAACATCAACAAGAACGGGGCTTTAATCCAGTCCAAGGCTTATTCGAAACTTGTTTTCCGTTAACATCGTTATTGAAAAAGCGGCCGACAGAGAAGGGTCAAGCACAAAAAAATCGTGCAGAACGTCTTGCAAGTCCGCAATTTTTTGAATTGGTACCGCAAAAATTACCGCATAAGCCGCAATCGATAATAATCTTGGATGATATTTATACGACGGGCCGAACGGTGTGGCATGCACAACAATGTCTGCGTGCTAATTATCCCCAAGCTACAATTAATGCGATTACTTTAGCCAGATAGTAATCGTTTTATTTGTCTATTGGCCGCAATTTATATATAATGAACTTAGTAACAAAGCCCCAATAATCTATCAATTATTGGGTGACAAATAACCAATGGGGTTATTTGTGAAAGGGGAGAAATCATATGCTAAGTTTTAATGTCCGTGGAGAAAATATTGAAGTCACAGAAGCAATTCGGAGTTATGTTGAGAAGAAAATCAGCAAACTCGAAAAATATTTTGATGAATCAGCTACAGCAACTGCACACGTTAACTTGAAAGTCTATCCTGATAAAACAGCGAAGGTCGAAGTGACTATTCCGCTCCCTTACTTGGTTCTTAGAGCCGAAGAAACATCACCAGACATGTACGGTAGTGTTGATCTGGTAACTGATAAACTAGAACGTCAAATTCGTAAATATAAAACAAAAATTAATCGTAAATCACGTGAACGTGGTATCAAGGGTGTTGAATTAGTGGTTTCTTCTGAAGAAACTTTACCAGAAGAACCAATGCAAGTTGTTAGAACTAAACGTGTTTCATTAAAACCAATGGATAGCGAAGAAGCCATCTTACAAATGAACATGTTAGGTCATGAATTCTTTATCTTTGAAGATTCAGAAACAAATGGCACAAGCATTGTTTACAAACGCCAAGATGGTCGTTATGGTTTGATCGAAACAGATGAATAAAAAATTTTAAATAAACATCGTGAAGGGCTCGAGACAAACAAAATAGTGTTTGTTTCGAGCCCTTTATTTATTTTCAGAATAAGACTATAGGTAATAGGGTTAATTTTATGCCTAATCGCATGTATTTGTTTAAGCATCAGGTTTTAATTGACTGTAATAAATGTTAGAATAAGATGTTAGTGGTCCAGTAATTCTAAAATTTAATTAAAATCATAGTGATCAGAATTTTCAGAGGAGAATTATAATACATGGCAAATTTTCTAAAATCATGGGTAGAAAGCGATAAACGTGAAGTTGGACGAATGGGCAAAATTGCCGATAAAGTACAATCTTATGAAGATGAATACAGTAATTTATCTGACGAAGCGTTACAAGCTAAGACACCTGAATTTAAAACAAGATTAGCAAATGGCGAAACATTAGACGATATTTTACCTGAAGCATTCGCGGTCGCTCGAGAAGGCGCTAAACGTGTGCTTGGTTTATTCCCATTCCGGGTTCAAATTATTGGTGGGATTACATTACACGAAGGTAATATCGCTGAAATGAAAACTGGTGAAGGTAAAACGTTAACCGCCACAATGCCCGTTTATTTGAACGCGCTTGCGGGTCAAGGGGTTCATGTTGTTACCGTCAATGAATACCTTTCAAGTCGTGATGCGACTGAAATGGGTGAATTGTATAACTGGTTAGGGCTTTCAGTTGGTTTGAACCTAAACGCGAAGACCCCTGAAGAAAAACGCGATGCTTACAACTCTGATATTACGTACTCAACTAATAGTGAACTTGGCTTTGATTACTTACGTGATAACATGGTTGTTTACAAAGAAGAAATGGTACAACGTCCATTGAACTTTGCAATTGTCGATGAAGTGGATTCAATCTTAATTGATGAAGCCCGGACACCTTTGATTATTTCTGGACAAGCAGAAAAATCAACGGCACTTTATATCCGTGCGGACCGCTTTGTGAAAACCTTAAAAGAAGATGCAGATTATAAAATCGATTGGCCTACAAAAACAATTAGTTTAACAGAAGCCGGTATTGGCAAAGCTGAAGCTAATTTTGGTCTAGATAACTTATATGACATTGAAAATACAGCTTTGACGCATCATTTGGATGAATCATTGCGTGCTAATTTCATCATGTTGAAGGATATCGATTATGTGGTTCAAGATGGTGAAGTCTTGATCGTTGATCAATTCACTGGACGTGTGATGGATGGTCGTCGTTATTCAGATGGCTTACATCAAGCGATTGAAGCCAAAGAAGGCGTTGAAATCCAAGATGAAACCAAAACAATGGCCAACATTACGTATCAAAATTATTTCAGAATGTATAACAAACTTTCAGGGATGACTGGGACGGCTAAAACCGAAGAAGAAGAATTCCGTGAAATTTACAATATGGAAGTTATCTCAATTCCAACTAACCGCCCAATCGCACGTAACGATAAATCAGATGTGTTATACCCAACGCTTGAAAGTAAATTCCACGCCGTTGTGAAGGACATCAAATCACGTTACGAAAAAGGCCAACCAACATTAGTTGGGACGGTTGCGGTTGAATCATCAGAATTACTATCACGTTTATTAGACGAAAATAATGTGCCACATGCTGTCTTGAATGCGAAAAACCATTTCAAAGAAGCTGAAATCATCATGAATGCTGGCCAACGGGGCGCTGTTACAATCGCTACTAATATGGCTGGTCGTGGGACTGATATTAAATTAGGACCTGGTGTCACAGATTTAGGCGGTTTAGCTGTTATCGGTACTGAACGTCATGAATCACGACGGATTGATAACCAACTTCGAGGCCGTGCTGGTCGTCAAGGTGATCCTGGTGAAACACAATTCTATATGTCATTGGAAGACGACTTGATGAAACGTTTTGGTTCAGAACGAATCAAAGCATTCCTAGATCGGATGAAGATTTCAGACGACGATGCTGTCATCCAAAGTAAGATGATTACGCGCCAAGTTGAAGCCGCACAAAAACGGGTTGAAGGGAATAACTATGATACACGTAAACAAACCCTTCAATACGATGATGTCATGCGTGAACAACGTGAAGTCATTTATAAACAACGGATGCAAGTCATTATGGCAGAAGACAACTTAAAAGAAGTGATTATGCCAATGATTTCAAGAACGGTTAAACGAATCGTTCAATTGCACACACAAGGTGATACAGCAGATTGGAACCTTGAAGCAATTCATGATTTTGCAACGACTTCAATGGTTAGTGAAGAACAATTAACACTTGAGAAGTTACAAGGCAAGTCAGCTGAAGAAATCGAAGCATTATTGATGACTTTTGCAGAAAAGAATTATGCAACAAAACAAAAACAATTATCTGATGAAAATCAAATGCTTGAATTTGAAAAAGTTGTTATTCTCCGTGTTGTTGATGAACGTTGGACAGACCACATCGACGCAATGGATCAACTTAGAAATTCAATCGGATTACGGGGCTACGGTCAAATGAATCCATTGGTTGAATATCAAGAAGAAGGCTACAGAATGTTTGAAGAAATGATTAGTGATATCGATTACGATACAACTCGACTCTTCATGAAGGCGGAAATTCGTCAAAATATTCGACGCTAATTAACGAATGGCTGAGGCAATTGACTTAGCCATTTTTTAATGGCATGAAATCAAAAAGAGGTTAATCAAATGGAATTAAGTGAAGCAAGACATTTATTAAACGAAATTGAGAGTAAAATAACGCAGTTCAGGGGGTCTCTTTGACTTAGAAGGCCTTCAAGAAAGCATCGCACAAAATGAAGCACAGATGGGCGATCCTGATTTTTGGAATGACCAACAATCAGCGCAACAATTAATTGATCAAAATAATGTGTTAAAGGAAAAGTATGATTCTTTTAACCAATTACAGGCGCAGTTTGAGGAATTGAGTGTCACTTTAGAGTTATTACAAGAAGAACCTGATGACGAGCTACAGGCGAGCTTTGAAGCCGACTTAGAGCAGATTCAAAGTCAGATGCGCCAATATGAATTGGGGCAATTATTATCAGGTGAATACGACAGCAATAACGCAATTGTCGAATTACATCCTGGTGCTGGCGGAACAGAATCTCAAGACTGGGGTGCGATGTTATTACGGATGTATCTACGTTGGGCAGATGCGCACGGTTTTACCGTAGAAACAGAGGACTATCAAGCCGGTGAAGAAGCCGGCATTAAGAGTGTCACTTTGATGATCAAGGGCCATAATGCCTACGGATTATTGCGCTCTGAAAAAGGGGTCCATCGCTTAGTTCGTATTTCACCATTTGATTCAGCCGGTCGGCGCCATACATCATTTTGTTCGGTCGATGTGATGCCTGAATTAGACGGATCAATTGATATCGAAGTGCGCACAGAAGACTTGCGGGTTGACGTTTTCCGTTCCAGTGGGGCTGGTGGCCAACATATCAATAAAACCTCTTCAGCCGTCCGCTTAACCCATTTACCAACGGGGATTGTCGTCAGTTCGCAAGCACAACGATCACAGTTGCAAAATAGAGAAACTGCGATGAACATGTTGAAAGCCAAGTTATATCAAAAAGAACAAGAAGAACAGGCCAAAAAAGCAGCCGCTATCAAGGGTGAACAACTCGAAATTGGCTGGGGTTCACAAATTAGATCGTATGTTTTCCACCCCTATACGATGGTTAAAGATCACCGGACTAATTACGAAACAGGTAACGGTCAAGCCGTCATGGACGGTGATTTAGATCCCTTTATGTATGCGTACTTACAATGGCAATTGAGCCAAAAAAATCCGAATTAAGCTTGGCAGAGGGATTCGTTAGAGTTTACTAATTTTGATGCCGAATAAGTAAGACGGCATGCTATAATAAGATACGACTAGTGTTTTTTGTAGATTACATGATGAACAATTAAAAAGGAGTGTTACCTCAGTGATTCGAATGACGAATGTGTCCAAAGAATATCCAAATGGTGTCACAGCAATCAAGAATTTATCCGTAACGATTGATGCTGGCGAATTTGCCTATATTGTTGGGCCAAGTGGTGCTGGTAAATCAACATTTATTAAGATGTTATATCATCAATTAAAGGCCACCAGTGGTGAAATTGAAGTGGCTGGTTTTGATTTAGTGAACATGAAAGATCGGGAAGTCCCTTATTTACGCCGTAAAGTCGGTGTGGTTTTCCAAGATTTCAAATTATTGCCACGGTTGACAGTTTTTGAAAATGTCGCTTACGCAATGGAAGTCATTGAAGCTGAACCCGAAGTCATCCAAAAACGAGTACTTGAAGTGCTTGAATTAGTGGGTCTAAAAGCCAAAAATGATCGCTTCCCTAACGAATTATCTGGTGGGGAACAACAACGAGTTGCTGTTGCACGGGCAATTGTCAACTATCCAGAAGTCTTAATTGCTGATGAACCAACTGGGAACTTAGATCCAGAAACGTCAGAAGGCATTATGGATATTTTAGAAGCCATCAACAATAAAGAAACAATTGTTTTAATGGCGACTCATAACAGACAAATGGTTAACGAACGGACGCATCGTGTCTTAGCGATTGAAGATGGTCGTTTAGTCCGGGATGAAAAAGAAGGTGAGTATGGCTATGAAGATTAGAACGTTGAAGCGCCATTTAAATGATAGTTTTAAGAGTTTAAAGCGTAATGGCTGGATGTCAGTCGCTGCTGTTAGTGCTGTTACAGTCACATTACTATTGGTCGGCGTTGTTTTTGCGATGATTTTTAATTTTAATAAAATTTCAAATGATATCGAAAATGACGTGCACGTCCGGGTAATGGTTGAACGTGGTACGACCAAGGACCAGAAAAACCAGTTAGAAAAGAAACTTAAAAAAATGGCGTCCGTCAAAAAAGTCACTTATTCAAGTCGGAAAAAAGAATTGAATAAGGTGGTTGGTAGTTACGGCCAATCATTCAAGATGTTTACCGGCGACGATAATCCACTTTATGATGTTTATATGGTCAGCACAACGAATCCCAATAAAACGATTGGGGTCGCTAAAAAGGCTAAGAAATTAGCGCACGTTTACGACGCTACTTATGGTGGTAATAATGCTAAGAAACTCTTTAGCGTGATGAAGAATATCCGCAAATGGGGCTTAGGTTTTGCAGCGTTACTCTTATTCGTAGCTGTCTTCTTAATCTCAAATACGATTCGGATTACGATTTTATCACGGCGTGACGAAATCGGGATTATGCGTTTAGTTGGGGCAACTAATGCCTATATTCGCTGGCCATTCCTCTTTGAAGGGGCTTGGACCGGATTGTTGGGGGTAATTGTTCCGGTTATCGTGATCGATTTTGGTTATGTTTGGGTTTATAATCATATGGCCCTCAGCATGGCTTCTGCCGGTTACTCACTCTTACGACCAGGCATGTTCTTATTCCAACTCGATTTAACAATGGCTATTTTAGGGATTGTTATCGGGGCCTTGGGATCAGTCGTTTCAATGCGTCGTTTCTTAAAAATCTAACAAGTAATCATACTGATTTACAAAAAGGAATCTCAGCTTTTTAGCTGGGGTTCCTTTTTTAGCGTTTTTAAGGGCTAGGCAGTTAACGGGGCAAAATGCTATACTTATGGGGAAAGTTCGGCGGTCTGTTCGACAGATGCGATTGGCATCGTTTTCAGGTTGGCGGGATTGAATAGGTTGGAGGGTTTATTTAATGGAGATGTTCGTTAATATGTTGCTTACCTTTTTCACGACACCATTGTTATGGGTGGCGATTGTGTTTGCTTTTTGGTTAGCGCTACATCGTATCAAACATGAACGACAGACGTTTAGAATTGCCGTTAATCCTAAGTGGCCAGAGTTGAAACTATTTTGGTGGCACGGGTTATTAGCGGGTTTAGCGCTCAGTTGTTGTACCTTGTTGTTAGGCGTCACAATTAATTTAAATTGGTGGTTAGTCTACCAAATTGTCGCGGTAGTAGCCTTATTTTTGATGCCAATTGGTTTTGCGGGTAACGTCTTAATACTATTAAGTGCTTTATTGTATTTAATCAGTGCAATGATTTGGCCACAATATCAAATTCTAGCGGGTAACAGTTTGCTAGCAGAACTGTTAATTGTAGCAGGCTTAATTACAATCCTAACTGGCTTTTTACAAAAGTGGGATGCCACTAAGGTGGTGACACCACACGTCATCACTAGCAGTCGGGGGCGGATGACAGCGATGTTTACGAGCCGTCAAATCTACTTAGCACCCGTTTTCTTTTTAGTACCAGGCACTAATCAGTTACCTGATTGGGGCTTTTGGCCAGTCCTACATATTGGTCAGCAATCATTTAACATCGTCATCTTACCGTTGATTCTCGGCTTTTCAGTTAAAGCGATTAAAGAATTGATGTCAGCGTTAGTGACGCGTGATTTGCGAACGCAAATCACGTTTGGTGGTGTGATTGTGGTTGCCGGTATCGTTAGCTTTATATTCCCAAGCATCATATTAAGCACATTAAGTGTTGCGTTGATTATCTGTTTTATCTTACAATGGCGATTGAGACGACAAAGCCGGGCAAATAAGCAACATTTTACAAAACCGTATGCGGGTATTCGTATTTTGGGGGTTCTCGAACAAACACCAGCTGCTAAAATGGGGTTAGAAGCTGGGGACGTGATTGTGGAATGTAATGGTCAAGCAATTTCAAACAATGAAAATTTCTATCAAGCGATTCAAAGCCATTCGACTTATTGTCATTTGAAAGTTCAAGATCTTCAGGGTGAATATCGCATTACGGAAAGTGCAGTTTTTGCCGATGCACCCCACGAATTAGGTGTTATTTTATTTCCAGAGAATTAATTAGAGAAGGATGACATTGATGAAAACGATTCTAGTGGTAGACGATGAACCAGTAATCTTGACACTGTTGAGATATAATCTGGAGCAAGAACATTTCAAGGTAATGACGGCAACGGATGGCGCCCAAGCGCTAACGATGGCCTTACAGCAAAAATTTGATTTTATCATTTTGGATTTGATGTTACCCAAACTAGATGGGATTGCGGTAACGAAAAAGATTCGGGAAGCTAAATTAAAAACGCCAATTATGATTTTAACGGCTAAGGACAACGAAACGGATAAGATTGTTGGGCTTGAAGTTGGGGCCGACGATTACGTGACAAAACCTTTTAGTCCCCGCGAAATCATCGCTCGAATTCGAGCCATTGAACGCCGGACCACTCAACCTATTGAACAACCCGTTGAACAGGCGTCTGAAACGATTGTGGTCGGTGATTTAAGTGTGGACGAAACCGAAGTAATCGCAAAAAAAGGCGATCATAAGTTGCACCTAACGCCGAAAGAATTCGAATTATTAGTGTATTTTATGCATCGACTCAATAAGGTGCAAAGTCGTGAAAAATTATTAAATGCCGTTTGGGGCTTCGATTATCCAGCCGAAACCCGGATGGTGGACATTCAAGTGAGTCATTTGCGTGAAAAGATTGAAGATGATCCGCGCCACCCTGTTTATCTGAAAACAGTTCGTGGTTTTGGTTATCAATTGGAGGATCCCGCACATGACCAAGCATGATCAAGTGAGATTTTATAAGCTAGCCACTATTTTAGTGGCTATTTACATAGCCTTTATTTTGCTTATTAATTTAGTCATTTATCGCCAGCAAAGTGCGACACTCAAAGAACGGCGTGCCGATTACGCCTTAATTGTGAAAGACGCCGACTTTAAGCGTCAAAAATGGCTACAACAAAATAAATTACAAGTTGTAACTTCACAGTCGCCACAGCACACCAAGTTGGAACGGTCAGTGGCCGATGTTTTAAATCGTGATCATACTACGCGCAATTTTAGTGTTAGGCAAAAGATTGATGGCCGTTGGTATTTAGTTGCGGTTCATCAATCGAGTCAGCCAACGTTTGTCTTATTGATGCCACAACAACGCTTCTGGCATACCTGGCCGGAAATCGCCCTGACAGTGACTGTTTTGTATCTATTGTTTAGTCTGATTGTTCTCTGGCAATTTAAACGGCAACGCAGCCATTTTTACGAGCACTTGAAGATTTTGGTGGCCAATATTCATCATATTCGCTACGAAGAAACGCCAGAACCAATTATTTTCCAAAAGGACGCGTCATTATACGTCCTCGCACACGAAGTGAACCAATTAAACAAGGATATGCGTCACATGCGTCAAAAGATTGCCATCCAACAAGGCAGCTTTGATCGGTTGATTGATCATTTACCGGTCGGAGTAATGGTGATTAATGAAAACCGCCAAGTTGTTTTGCATAACGAGGCGATGGGGCAGTTATTAGAAACCGCAATCGAGCCTCAGAAGCACCCGTATATCGATGATATTAAGACTTATGAATTAACGCGGATGATTGAACATACTTTCCGTTATCGGCGCAGTCACCATCAAGAGATTCAACTCATTCAGAATCGGGAACGATTTGTCGATGCCAATGTGGTTCAGTTAAATACCGTGAAGTCTAAATTTCAGGCGTTAGTGATCTTGTATGATTTAACTGATATTCGCCGAGTGGAACAGATGCAGCTCGACTTTGTTAGCAACGTCAGTCATGAATTGAAGACGCCAGTGACGGCAATTACGGGCTTTGCTGAAACGCTGTTGGCAGGGGCCAAGGATGATCCGGAAACTTTACAGCAGTTCTTGAAGATTATTTACGAAGAAAGCACGCGCCTGACAGCCTTGATTCAGGATATTTTGGCGTTATCACACTTGGACCGTCAAGATCAAACGCAAGCGCAAGATATTGGGTTAAAAGCGATGGTGACAGCTAATTTAGAGTTGATGCAACAAAAGATTCAACAAAAAGAAATTCACGTTTCCGTCAATATACCAGAGACGCTGACGTTTAAGACGCAAAAAATGAAGTTAAACCAAGTCTTGAAGAATTTGATTGCCAACGGTATTACCTATAATAAACAAGCGGGGTCTCTTGTGATTGCGGCTCAAGTCGATCATCAACAATTGATAATCCGAGTTGTTGATTCAGGATTAGGTATTCCAAGTGATTTACAAGAACGGATTTTTGAACGGTTCTATCGCGTTGATCAGGCTCGGGCGACACATAAGAGTGGGACTGGGTTAGGCTTAGCGATTGCCAAGGAAATTACCGAAAGTATTGGTGGGCAATTGACGGTTGAAAGCCAATTAGGGGTCGGTAGTCAGTTTATTTTAACCTTCCCCTTAACGTGATTTACAAAATATTTACATTCAATAGTGTTAGATTTTACAATTCTTTTCTATAATTAATCAAAGGGTTTAAATGGAATTCGTGGAGGATTAGCATGCGTAAACGTAGTGTTATTGGCTTATTAGTCACATTCGTTGTATTACTATTAACTGGTTGTCAATCTAAACAAAATGGGCAATCAGTCACGGCAGTTGGGTCATCGGCCTTACAGCCATTGATTGAAGCGTTAGCCGAACAATACAGTGCCCAACATTCAGGTCAGTTTATTAACGTTCAAGGTGGCGGTTCTGGGACTGGTTTAAGCCAGATTCAAGAAGGCGCCGTTCAAATGGGTAATTCTGATTTATTCGCAGAAGAAAAAGCTGGCATTAAAGCGGGCAAATTAGTCGATCATAAAGTGGCGGTTGTTGGTATTACACCAGTCATTAATAAAAAAATTGGCGTTAAGAATTTATCGCTGACGCAGTTAGCTAAAATCTTTAGCGGCGAAATTACGAACTGGCAGCAAGTTGGTGGTCCTGATCAAGAAGTAGTCTTGGTTAACCGAGCACAAGGTAGCGGTACTCGTTCAACCTTTGAACAATGGGTGATGGGTAATCGCAAGACAAAGCCAGCGCAAGAACAAGATTCAACTGGGATGGTCCGTTCAATCGTGGCCAATACACCCGGGGCGATTAGTTATCTAGCCTTTTCTTATGTGGATAACACGGTTGCAACGCTTAAACTGGATGGTGTTGCACCAGATGATCAAAACGTTATGAATAACACTTGGCCAATCTGGTCATACGAACATGTTTATACTAAAGGCCAACCAACGGGATTAACCAAGGAATTCTTGGCCTATGTTTTATCGGATAAGATTCAAAACAAACAAGTTAGCAAAATGGGTTACATCCCAGTCGCACAAATGCAAGTTGAACGGTCGTTAGACGGCACAATTACGAAGGTTAAGTAGGTGGCAAAAATGGATCCAATTAAGGCAAGTTTACTGAAAAAATCACGGGCGGCGAAAACCGAAAGCCGTGGAAAATTAATCAGTTTATTGTGTATCAGTTTAATCGTTTTTATCGTTCTGGCTATTTTTTACTTTGTGGCTTCTAAAGGACTCGCAACCTTCTTTAAGGATAAGGTCAGCCTATGGCGCTTTTTAACGCAAAGCGATTGGAATCCAAGTCTTAAGGATAGTCATGGTCGGCCAGAAGTTGGGGCGCTCCCAATGATTATGGGCTCGTTTGGCGTGACGTTCTTGGCAGCCTTATTGGCAACACCATTTGCCATTGGCGCCGGGATTTTCATGACAGAAATTTCACCTAAACGGGGCGAAAAGATTTTACAACCCGTTATGGAATTACTGGTTGGGATTCCATCTGTTGTTTATGGTTTTATCGGGTTATCAGTAGTTGTCCCAACAATGCGCCATATCTTTGGCGGCAGTGGTTTTGGGATTTTAGCCGGAACCTGTGTGTTGTTCATCATGATTTTACCAACGGTGACTTCAATGACCGTCGACGCTTTGAAGAGTGTGCCACGGCACTATCGGGAAGCATCATTGGCACTAGGGGCAACGCGTTGGCAAACAACTTGGAAGGTTGTTTTAAAAGCAGCGACACCAGGGATTTTAACCGGGGTTGTCTTCGGGATGGCACGGGCGTTTGGTGAAGCACTTGCCGTTCAAATGGTGATCGGGAATGCGGCCTTAATGCCACATAACTTGATTTCACCAGCCTCAACATTAACCAGTGTCTTGACAATGGGAATTGGGAACACCGTTATGGGCTCACTTGCCAATAACGCCTTATGGTCATTGGCACTGCTCTTATTATTAATGTCACTATTATTTAACTTATTAGTTCGTTTAATTGGTCGGAAGGGAGCAATGGGTCGCTAATGGATGCAAAAAAATGGGATAAAGTTGCAACCGGCGTTTTAACACTAATCGCTGGCTTAATTGTTTTATTATTGGCAAGTTTACTAGGTTATATCTTAATTCGTGGGTTACCGCATGTGACTTGGCAATTCTTGACGAACCCAGCGTCAACCTTTACAAAAGGTGGCGGGATTGGCGTTCAGCTCTTTAATTCATTCTACCTATTGGTAATTGCGATGGTGATTTCCGTACCACTTTCAATTGGTGCTGGGATTTACCTCGCTGAATACGCGCCTAAAAACTGGGTGACAAATGTCGTTCGGACGGCAATTGAAGTTTTAAGCTCTTTACCATCAGTCGTGGTTGGTTTGTTTGGTTTCTTAGTCTTCGTTATTCAATTTAAATTAGGCTTTTCAATTTTAGCTGGGGCCTTGGCCTTAACCGTCTTTAACTTACCATTGTTAACACGGAACGTTGAAGATGCTTTGAAATCAATTCACTTTACCCAACGTGAAGCGGGCCTTGCGCTTGGTTTATCACGTTATGAAACAGTTAAACACGTCATTATTCCTGAAGCGTTACCCAATATTATTACTGGGATGATTTTAGGAGCCGGCCGGATTTTCGGTGAAGCCGCTGCTTTAATTTACACAGCAGGTCAAAGTGCGCCTTCATTAGATTTCACGAACTGGAATCCAACGTATATCGCAAGTCCTTTGAATCCAATGCGTCCAGCTGAAACATTGGCTGTGCATATTTGGAAGATTAATTCTGAAGGCATTATGCCGGATGCGACAGCTGTTTCAGCTGGTGCATCGGCCGTCTTGATTATCGCTGTCCTATTATTCAACTGGTTAGCACGGGTAATCGGCAAGCGCGTTTACCGCAAAATGACAGCAGCATAGGAGAAGTTTATGGCAGATTATGATTTAACAAAAACACATATCAAAAAATTAGCAGAACCTAAACATGAAATTGCGTTGTCAACTGAAGACTTAAACGTCTACTATGGTGACAAACGCGCGATGCACGATGCGTCATTACAATTTGAACGTTATCGGATTACGGCGTTAATTGGGGCTTCTGGCTCAGGTAAATCAACGTATCTCCGGAGTTTAAACCGGATGAACGATAATATCGCTAATACGCGTGTGACCGGGAAGATTATGTATCGGGATGTTGATATCAATAGTGATGAAGTTGACGTTTATAAGATGCGCGAACATATTGGGATGGTTTTCCAACGTCCTAATCCGTTTGCTAAATCTATTTACGACAACATTACATTTGCATTGAAACAACATGGTCAAAAGGATAAAAAGTACCTTGATGAAATCGTCGAAACAACGCTGAAACAAGCTGCACTTTGGGATCAAGTCAAAGATTCATTGAATAAGAGTGCTTTGGCCTTATCGGGCGGGCAACAACAACGGCTTTGTATCGCACGCGCAATCGCGATGAAACCTGATATTCTCTTGATGGATGAACCGGCTTCGGCTTTGGATCCCATCTCAACAAACACCGTTGAAGAAACATTAATTCGCTTGAAAGAACAATATACAATTGTCATTGTGACGCACAATATGCAACAAGCAGCGCGGATTAGTGATTACACAGCCTTTTTCCATTCAGGGCACGCGCTTGAATTTGATGAAACCCGGAAGATGTTTACCCGGCCTAAGATTAAAGCGGCAGAAGATTATGTGTCTGGTCATTTCGGCTAGCATACAAGGAGGTTTGCCAGTTGGCGAATAAAATTATTGAATCCTCAGATGTTCATTTGTTCTATGGTAAAAATGAGGCCTTAAAAGGCATTAATATGGATTTTGCAGAAAATGAAATTACGGCGTTAATCGGGCCTTCTGGTTGTGGTAAGTCAACGTATCTGCGGTGTTTAAATCGGATGAACGATTTGATTGATTCCGCAACGGTGACGGGCAAGTTTTTGCTTAATGGTCAGGATATTTATGCCCCTGAGATGGATACCGTTAAATTACGGAAGGAAGTTGGGATGGTTTTCCAACAACCTAATCCATTCCCATTTTCAATTTACGATAATGTTGTCTATGGTTTACGTTTATCAGGCGTGAAGGATCACCGCGTTTTGGATGAAGCAGTTGAAACCAGTTTGAAACAAGCTGCCGTTTGGGATGACGTGAAAGATAAGCTCCACGAAAGTGCTTTGTCACTTTCAGGTGGGCAACAACAACGGGTCTGCATCGCCCGGGTACTTGCTGTTAAGCCTAAAGTCATCTTAATGGACGAACCAACATCCGCACTGGACCCAATTTCGAGTACAAAAATCGAAAATATGTTGCTAGAATTGCGCCAACAGTATACCATTATAATGGTGACGCATAATATGCATCAGGCTTCTCGTATTTCGGATAAGACAGCATTCTTTCTACAAGGTGAATTAATTGAATATGCACCAACGAAGAAAATCTTCTTAAACCCAACCGAAAAAGAAACGGAAGATTATATCAGTGGCCGTTTTGGCTAAGAAAGAAGGGAATAGCATGCGTAGACTTTTTGAAGATGAATTGAATGAACTGCACGTTCGTTTTTCCGAAATGGGCATGATGGTCAATGAAGCCATCTATAAATCTGTTAAAGCCTTCATTAATCACGATAAGCAATTAGCAAGAGAAGTGATTGCCGATGATCATAAGATTAATGAACGGGAAACGGATTTGGAACGTAAGAGTTTCGAATTAATTGCACTTCAACAACCCGTGTCGACTGATTTACGAATTATCGTAACCATCATGAAGGCTAGTTCTGACTTGGAACGAATGGGCGATCACGCGGTCTCAATCGCTAAATCAACGATTCGTGTGAAGGGCAATACCCGTGTACCAGATATCGAAAAAGATATCGCGGATATGGCCGACAAAGTAAAACAAATGGTAGAAGAAGTCTTGGATGCCTACGTTAAAGAGGACCGGCGCCGAGCAATTGCCATTGCTGAAGAAGATACAGCAATTAACGCTTATTCGGAAAACATTTACGATGACTGTGTTAAAGAAATGCAACGTGATTCAGAAACAGTTGTTGGCAGCATGGATTACATGCTTGTTGCCAGTTACTTGGAACGAATTGGTGATTACGTTACAAACATCTGTGAATGGATTGTTTATTTAAGAACCGGTAAAGTCGTCGAATTAAATTCAAACGACAAAGAAGACGAATTTTAAAAGAGTGTTGTACCAGCCGAATATATTCTGAGGATTAGCATAGAATGGCGAATGATTGCTGGAAGCAATCATTTGGTATTCGTAGCTAACCGGAAGAATATGGCTGATAAAACACGTTTAAGAAAAGAGTGCGTTTAAAGCGATTTGATGCCGAGCATTAGCCTAGTGTTGTGAATGAGCGGCGCAGCCGATCGTTTACAATACGTAGCTAAGCACAAGCATCAGCTTTACAAAGCACGTTTAAGAAAAAGAGTGCGTTTAATTCTGCTCAGTTTCTGAGCATTAACACAGCTCCGTAAATAACTGATGCAATCGGTTGTTTGATGAGCAGGGTTAAGCGCAGGAAACTAGACTTAAAAAGCACGTTTGAACTAATAATATTCGCCAATCAAAAAAGGGGCGGTAGACAAAAGCGATTTTGTCCCACCCCTTTTTAATGTTTAATAAAGAGGAGTCGTAACAATGCAAAAACAAATTTACCTAGCGGGTGGCTGGTTCACCCCTAAACAAGCAGACATGGTCGCACGCGCCCACAAAGCGTTGGCAGCTAACCCAACAGTTGGGTATATCCATAGTCCACAAGAACATCAATACAAAGATGTTACTGAAGATAATGATCCTAACGGTTTATTCGGTGGTTACGAATGGGCTAACCAAACTTATCAAAACGACATCACTGCAATGGACTTAGCCGATATGGCCGTTGTTTTATGGGATATGGCTGATGAAGATACCGGGACCGCTTTTGAAGTCGGTTATCTTAACGCAAGCCACACGCCAATTGTGTTTGTTTGTGAAGATGACTTGCAAGAAAATCCGATTAACTTAATGTTAGCTAAAGGCATCAGCAAGTGTGTGACGGATATTAATGAATTAGAAACCTTAGATTTCCAATTTGTAGCAGGCGAACCTTACCCAGGTAAAATCATTTAACCTCGTATTTTCAAATTGAAAAAAGCCCGTCTGAATTATGATAATTCGGACGGGCTTTTTTAATGGCCTTCTTATAATTGCCCCCGTTAAATAGCGGTTTGTTAATCTGGTTAAAAAGAACAATTCATTTTATTGTAAACGATTACATTGCATGCTATGTTTTACTTATCAAATGGACAGGAGTGATTGGATGACTAAAACGTTAGAAGCATTCTTGCACGAAGGATTAGCATCATTGAAGGAACAGGGGTTGTATAACACAATTGATGTTTTAGAAGCGCACAATGGGCCAATCATTAAAATTAACGGTCGCGAACTGATTAATTTAGCGTCTAATAATTATTTAGGCTTTGCTAATCGCGATGAATTAAAAGCAGCGGATCAGGCTGCCACGCAAAAGTGGGGTGTTGGGGCTGGTGCAGTGCGGCCAATTAACGGGACGCTCCAGATTCATCAAGATTTAGAAGCTAAGATTGCCGAATTTAAGGGAACAGAGGCGGCAATCGCGTTTCAATCTGGTTTTAACTGTAATATGGGCGCAATTTCAGCAGTGATGACTAAAAATGATGCGATACTTTCGGACGAATTAAATCACGCATCAATTATCGATGGCTGTCGCTTGTCAGGCGCGAAGATCATTCGTATCAAACATCAAGATATGGCAGATTTAGAAGAAAAAGCAAAGACGGCAACTGAAAGTGGTCTTTACGAAAAAGTGATGTATATTACCGATGGTGTCTTTTCAATGGACGGTGATGTGGCTAATTTACCCGAAGCCGTTAAAATTGCTGAGAAGTATCAACTGATTACTTACGTTGATGATGCGCACGGCTCTGGTGTGATGGGGCATGGGAAAGGCACTGTTAAGCATTTCGGCTTACAAGATAAGATTGATTTCCAAATGGGGACGCTCTCCAAAGCAATCGGCGTTGTAGGGGGGTATGTTGCGGGGACTCAAGAATTAATCGATTGGTTGAAGGTTCGGGGGCGCCCATTCCTGTTCTCAACATCATTAACGCCTGGTTCAGCGGCTGCTTGTATCACAGCGTTAGATTTAATCATGGCCCATCCCGAATATGTTGATCAGTTATGGGAGAATGCCGATTACTTCAAAGCTAAATTAAAAGCGGTTGGTTTTAAAGTCGTAAAATCGGAAACACCAATTACACCTGTAATTTTAGGCGATGAACAATTAACCCAAAAATTCTCGCAAGCATTGGTTGCAAATGGTGTCTATGCCAAACCAATCGTATTCCCAACCGTACCATTAGGAACGGGGCGGATTCGTAACATGCCAAGCGCTACTCATACCAAAGCTATGTTGGATGAGGCAGTGACGGTGTATGAAAAAGTGGGTCGTGAACTAGGGATTATCTAAATTCAAAGGAGGAACTAACATGCATAAAGTGATGGTAACGGGTTGTTTAGGACAAATCGGATCAGAATTAGTGGCTCAATTGAGAGCACAAAACGGTGTCGATAGTGTGATTGCAACGGATATTCGCCGACCAGACCATAACGAAACGGTTGAAAGTGGCCCGTTTGAAGTGTTAGATGTGACGGACTATGATCGAATGCTTAAAATTGCAACTGATTATCAAGTCGACACACTCATTCATCTAGCCGCATTATTGTCAGCAGTGGCTGAAGAACGGCCACAATTTGCTTGGCAGTTAAATATGACCGGCCTCGTCAATGCATTGGAAGTTGCCCGTGAATTAGATTTGAAATTCTTTACACCGAGTTCAATCGGCGCATTTGGCCCTAGCACGCCTAAAGATAATACACCACAAGATACGATTCAACGACCAACAACGATGTATGGCGTAACTAAAGTCTCTGGTGAACTGCTCTGTGATTACTACCATACTAAATACGGGGTTGATACACGGGGCGTTCGTTTTCCAGGGTTGATTTCTTATAAGACGTTGCCAGGCGGCGGGACGACCGATTATGCAGTTGATATCTACTATGAAGCTTTACGCAAAGGCCACTATGAATCATTCATTAAAGAAGGGACCTATATGGATATGATGTATATGCCAGATGCCATCGGGGCCATCATTAAATTAATGAATGCCGATCCAGAACGTTTAATTCATCGAAACGCTTTTAACATTACGGCAATGTCTTTTGAACCAGAACAAATTAAAGTCGCAATTCAAAAAGAACTGCCAGACTTTGAAATGACTTACGCTGTTGATCCAGCGCGTCAAGCGATTGCGGACTCATGGCCTAACCAAATTGACGCGAGTTGCGCCAAAGCGGAATGGGATTTTGAACCCCAATATGATTTAGAAGCAATGACTAAGGATATGCTGGCGCAATTAAAAACTAGAATCTAATTGTAGTAAAGGACCGGGCCCCAATCGCCCGGTCTTTTTTATGTCCCAACTGAGTATCGCTCGGAGTACCTAAATAAAAATCAACCTTTGGACCTATGACATTTCCAATTAAAATGGGCATAATAGAACCATAGTCAAGTGTGACAGATATAGAGGTCATCATTTAAACCAACGGAGGTCATAACAATGAATGAACGTCAAAGAATTTTAGACTTAGTGAACCAAGGTGTATTAACATCCTCAGAAGCCTTAATCTTATTAGAAAATTTAGCTAAAAACGATCAAAATACAACTAAAATGTCAGCAGAACCAGAAGTCCCTGATGTTGATGATAACGAACAAGAATCGGCACCAGAAACTGATCAACGCGCGATCGTTGAAGAACGCGCCAGAGAATTAACAATTGCGCTATCAGGTGTTAACCGCCAGTTACAAGACTTGAAGCAAAAAATTCAAGCCGACCAAGAACAAGTGACTGTGCTTGATACAATGGAAGATTTAGATAGTCTGACAAGTGAAAAGGCGGCTGAACGCCAAGCACTCAAAACAGCTGTTTTACAAAACCAAGCTCAAATTGATGACTTGGAAGAACAACGGCAAACATTAACGGAAGAATTAAATCAAATTGAAAAGCAACGTCGGCAGATGGCGAAGAATCAATGGTCTGAAAAGCTAGGCCTTTCAGATGATTGGAAAGAAAATGCCAGCGAAACATTCGATGAAATCAGCGGTCGTTTAGGTGAAGCAAGCCTACATCTCGGTAAACTCATGAAGGAAACTGCTAAAAACGTGATGGATAACGTTGACTGGAAAGAAGTTAACTTCAAGGTGCCAGGTTTGGCAACCGAAAAATTCACGCATGAATTTATTTACTCAGACGTGACACCAGAAATGATTAACGTCAAAGTAGCCAACGGGAACGTCGATTTCAAGATTTGGGATCAACCCGAAATTAAAGTTGTGGCCCAAGTCAAACTTTACGGTAAGATGGGTGAACCAACAGCCCGCGAAGCTTTTGAAGCCCGCAGCAATATCAATGTAACAGATGCTGACTTGGTCTTCCAAGTGCCTAATAAACGCATTCAAGCGGACTTAACATTCTACCTACCAGCTAATAATTACTTACAAACCAACGTTAAGTTATTAAACGGCGATATTGCGCTAGATGGGTTCACAGGGCGTGATTTATACCTTAAAACGTCAAATGGCCAATTGACATTGAACAGTACGAATGTCGCAATGTTAGAAGCAGAAAACGTTAATGGTGGAATCACCGTTACTGACGGCCACTATGAAGACATTCTAGGGACAACCGTCAATGGTAATATCGTGATGAAAGCCCAAGTGTTAAATAGTAGTGTTTCAACTGTTAACGGCGATATCAAAGCTTCTTTCAATGATAATCAGTTACAACATTTGAAAGCTAAGTCGGTTAATGGTACGGTTAAGTTGGCCTTACCACAAACGATTGGCTTCACACTTGAAGCTCGGACACGTTTTGGGATGATCAAAAACCGGCTAGCCAATGCGCAAACGGTTGATCAACACCAAAGCACAGGGAGCCAAATGTTACAATTAGCACGAAACGAAGATATGCAAGCAGCCCAATTAACATTAGGCACAACAACTGGTAATATCTTATTAAAAGACAATGAAAACTAAAAAATAATGAATGGTGGTTTCTGAATAATGGCACAAAAGAGATTATATAAATCAAGAGATAACCGGATGATTTCCGGTGTAATGGGTGGGATAGCAGAATACTTCAATGTTGACGCGACATTGGTTCGAGTGCTCTACTGTTTGTTCTCAATCTTCTCAGCAGCTTTCCCAGGGATTGTCGTCTATATTATCTTGGCCCTCGTTATTCCGGAACGGCCAAGTCAAACGCGTCGCGATTCTCATGATGAATGGAGTGAATATTAATGCCTTTTCTATTAATACTAGTCCCAATTTTGGCGATTATTCTCGCCATTACGGTAATGGGCGTCTTGATTGGTTCAGTGATGATTCTCTTCAAGTTCGCAATTCCGTTACTAGTGATTTGGCTCATTTACCGCTTAATTGTCGGTCATAATAAACCACGTCACCATTACCACGAACAACAACATCAAGCCTATTACAGCCAACCGAACGATTCTCGGGGGCGTAAAGAAGCACGTGATGTGAAGGTCGATGATGACAACTGGAGTGATTTTTAATGCGCTATTGGACCCGCGTTTTAGTGAATACAATCTTATTTATCGCAATTTCGGGCTTACTACCAGGACTGTTTCATGTTGACGGTATTTTAGTCGCCTTAGTGGCAAGTATTGTCTTATCAATTTTAAACGTGCTAGTAAAACCTATTTTGCATATTCTCTCATTTCCAATTACGTTTTTAACACTCGGCCTTTTCAGCTTAGTGATTAACGGGATTATGTTGGAATTAACGTCAATCTTCGTCAGTTCAGGGAGTACCTTCCCGAACGTCACATTTGGCTTTTCTGGATTAGGCGCGGCGATTGTCGTGGCGTTCATCCTATCGATTGCCAATACGATCATTGGCAATCAATTTAGCAGAGAGCGTTATTAATGATAAAGCCTGCATCAGAATTTTGATGGCAGGCTTTATTTTTATATTAATTTAAGAAAACGCCTACATTAATGTTGAAAAATGTATTCAAAAGCAATATGATAGTACGTATAAGAGTAGAAAAAGGACGGTATATCATGGCGGATAGTGTTTCAATGGAAAGATTAGTGACGGACCTTAAGTTACAAGTGTACTCAGGGGAAGCTCATTTAAAAGAGAAAACAGTGACGTTGAGTGATATCTCTCGTCCTGGACTCGAATTAACCGGTTATTTTAATTATTACCCATACGAACGAATTCAATTATTTGGGATGACGGAAGTTTCCTTTACGCAAAACATGACGGCGGAAGAACGCTTAATGATTATGCGGCGGATGGCTTCTGAGAACACGCCTTGTTTCTTAATTTCGCGTAGTTTAGAACCACCTAAGGAAATGTTACAAGCAGCTGAAGAATCTGGTATTCCAGTGTTAGGATCAAACCTATCAACAACCCGTCTTTCAAGTTTAGTGACGGATTATTTAGATGGTCAATTGGCTGAACGGCGCTCAATGCACGGTGTCCTGGTTGATATCTACGGTTTAGGGGTGCTCATCACAGGCGATTCTGGTGTTGGGAAGAGTGAAACCGCACTTGAATTGGTTAAACGGGGCCATCGTTTAATCGCGGATGATCGAGTTGATGTTTACCAACAAGATGAACGGACGGTTGTTGGTGAAGCACCAATGATTTTGCGACACTTACTTGAAATTCGGGGGATTGGCATTATCGATGTCATGAACCTCTTTGGGGCTGGTGCTGTACGGGCTGATACATCAATTTCATTGATTGTTCATTTACAAAACTGGTCACAAGATAAGAAGTACGATCGTCTTGGTTCCGATACAGAAGAACAAATGATTTTCGATGTCCCAGTACCTAAGATCACTGTGCCCGTTAAGGTTGGTCGTAACTTGGCCATCATCATTGAAGTTGCAGCAATGAACTTTAGAGCCAAATCAATGGGCTATGATGCAACGAAGACTTTCGAAGCGAACCTAGGTAAGTTAATCGAATCTAATTCTGACGACGAAAACTAATTTAAACGTTAAAAGTACCTTAATATAGTAGGTCATCCGACTAGATTGAGCTATACTGTTATAAAGACAGGATAGTACTCAGTCTAGTTTTTTTAATTGAATATGAGGAGCGATTATCGTGAACCTAATATTAGGTGTTTTAAATCCGATTGCCCTACAATTAGGGCCGTTGGCGATTCATTGGTACGGCGTGATTATTGCTAGTGGTGTCGTATTGGCCGTTGTGTTGGCCTTGCGAGAAGCTAAGCGCCGCAATGTCAGTGAAGATGATATTTTGAATTTAATTTTATGGGCCTTACCGTTTGCTTTGATTGGGGCACGGCTTTATTATGTCATTTTTGAATGGTCCTATTACCAAGCCAATCCAAGCGAAATTATTAAAATTTGGCACGGTGGGATTGCGATTTATGGTGGTTTAATTGCCGCAACAATTGTGTTCATCATCTATTGTCGCAAGCATTTCTTGTCGCCGTGGTTAGTTTTGGATATCGCGGCACCAACGGTTATGATTGCCCAAGCAATTGGTCGCTGGGGGAATTTTATGAACCAAGAGGCCTTCGGGGCTAAAACGACGTTGCACTTCTTAGAGACACTTCATTTGCCCAATTGGGTGACTGATCAGATGTTGATTGATGGTGCTTATCGCCAACCAACTTTCTTATATGAATCGACTTGGAATGTTTTAGGGTTTATAATCATTATGAGTGTCCGTCATCGTCAAGGTTGGTTTAAACAAGGTGAGATTTTATTGAGCTATATCGCTTGGTACGCCTTTGGTCGCTTTTTCGTTGAAGGGATGCGGACCGATAGTTTATTTATCGGACCATTACGTGTGTCACAGATTCTATCACTCGTGTTGTTCTTTGGCGCGATTGGGCTGTGGATCTGGCGCCGTAAACAACAGACGTTACCCGACTATTTAGAAGGTAATACACTGCGCTCAGCAGTTAAATAAAAGGAGAATTAGGATTAATGACAGTTAATGTTGCAGTTTTAGGTGCCGGTTCATGGGGCACAATTTTAGCCAACTTATTAGTAGAAAATGGCCACCACGTCGAATTATGGGGGAATGATCCTGAGAAAGTAGCAGAGATTAACGAACAACACACTAACAAGCATTATTTACCCGAATTCAAGATCAATCCACGCTTACACGCAACTTTAGATTTGAACGAAGCGTTTGAAGCAGTGGACGTTGTTTTATTCGTTATTCCAACGCAAGTCATTCGGCTAGTGGCAGAACAAATTGCCCCAGTGCTAGAAGCCAAAGGGGTTAAACCCGTGATTGTCACAGCTTCTAAAGGGTTGGAACAAGGGAGTCATAAACGAATTTCAGAAGTTTTAACTGAAACTATTCCGGCAGATGTCAGAAATGGCATCGTGGTCTTATCAGGTCCTAGTCATGCTGAAGACGTTGCAATGAAGGATATTACAACTCTAACGGCTGCTTCAACTGATTTAGTGCAAGCCCAATGGATTCAAGAAATCTTCATGAACGATTACTTCCGCCTTTACACGAATACGGATGTCATCGGTGTTGAAATGGGTGCGGCTTTGAAAAACGTGATTGCTTTAGGCGCAGGTGCATTACACGGCTTGGGTTACGGTGATAACACGAAGGCTGCTTTAATGACACGGGGCCTAGCCGAAATTTCTCGTTTAGGGGTTGCCATGGGTGCTAACCCATTAACGTTCATCGGTTTATCTGGTGTCGGCGATCTCATCGTTACTGGGACCAGTGTGCATTCACGGAACTGGCGAACAGGGAATGCTTTAGGCGAAGGTCAAAAGTTAGATGATGTTCTAGAAAATATGGGTATGGTCGTTGAAGGGGTCGCAACATGTAAGGCCGCTTATGAATTAGCACAACAACGCTCAGTTGATATGCCAATTACCAACGCAATTTACAACGTCCTTTATCGTGGTTGTGATATTCGCACCGAAATTGGTAATTTAATGCAACGTTCTGGTAAACCAGAAATCGATTTTAAATAGACCAATTAAATTATTTGATAAAAACGCCATCATTTTAAACGGGTATCGCATCCGCAAAACGAATATGTTATGATGACATAAGTTGATAAAATGACTAAAGGAGAACCGATTACTTTATGGGCGATTTGGTATCTGTAAGACCAACTTGTGAATTTTATTTTGACAGAGGGATGCAAGCATTTGAGCGATTTCATTATGAAAAGGCGCTCACTTGCTTGCAACGCTCTAAGTCACTGGCAAAAACGAAGGATGATTACATCTTCGTGGTTTGCCAGTTAGCAATTTGTTTAGAATCGGTCGGTAATTACCGTGGTGCTGTGATTGCACTGGAAGAAATTCCAAGTGTTAATTACCAGACACATCCGGAATTACAGTATTTTTTAGCAACGGCGTATGCTTTTTTAGGGCAGATGCAAGAGAGCTATCAATTAGCGAAAGCCTATTTACAAAGTGATGACTCAGATTTTGAAGCTGAGGCAACCGAACTATTACAAGAATTGAAACAAATTAAAGGTTAATTAGCATTACGGAAAGTTCGCCGACTGGTCAAACAGTTTGGTGGACTTTTTTTTTAATAACGGGTAAGATACACTCTATTAGAAGTAACTTGATAAAAGTAAGGAGATTATGCGAAATGGCTAAAAGTTATGATGTAATTGTAATTGGTGCTGGCCCCGGTGGGATGACGGCGGCGCTTTATGCATCACGTTCGAACCTATCTGTTTTAATGTTGGACCGAGGAATTTATGGTGGTCAAATGAACAATACAGCAGAGGTCGAAAACTATCCTGGCTTTAAGTCAATTTTGGGCCCAGAATTGGGCGAAAAGATGTATGCGAGTGCCACACAATTTGGTGCTGAATACGGTTATGGGACAGTTAATAGCATCGAAGACAAAGGTGAGTTTAAGTTAGTCCATACCGATGAAGGCGACTTCCAAGCACGGGCCGTGATTATTGCAACAGGTTCTGAACATAAGAAAATCGGGATTCCTGGCGAAGATGAATACGGTGGTCGTGGTGTCTCATACTGTGCCGTCTGTGATGGTGCGTTCTTCAAGAACAAGGAAGTCGTTGTCATCGGTGGCGGTGATTCAGCGATTGAAGAAGGCCTTTATTTAACACAATTAGCTAGCAAAGTAACCGTTATTCACCGCCGTGATCAACTACGTGCGCAAAAGATTTTACAAGATCGCGCATTTGCTAACGATAAGATGGCTTTTGTCTGGAATGCACAGGTTAAAACGATTGAAGGCGACGATAAAAAAGTAGCTGCTGTCACTTATGTTGATAAGGAAAGTGGCGAAACTAAAGAAGTCCCAGCAAGTGGTGTCTTCATTTACGTCGGTATTGATCCAATGACAAGTGCTTTCAAAGACCTAGGTATTTTAACGGAAGCCGGTTGGGTTAAAACAGACGACCACATGGCAACTAGTGTCCCCGGGATTTTTGCAATCGGTGATGTTCGTGAAAAGGACTTACGTCAAATCACAACAGCAGTCGGTGACGGCGGCATAGCCGGCCAAGAAGTCTTCAAATATATTCAAAGTATTTAAAGAACGTTTAAATGAGCTATACCAATGAAAGCGCCGGTCCATAAAAAATGGATCGGTGCTTTTTTTAAGTTTCATAACACTTGATGCCCTAGGGAAAGCGTTTGATATATGCTATAATTATAGTGAGATTTTATAACAAATGTGGGGGTTACAAAATGAGCTGGCAAGATAATTATGCAATTTGGAATAATCAAACAAAAATGGATTTACCTTTAAGAGAAGCTTTAGACAACATGGCAAACGATGAAGAAGCGCTTGAAAAAGCCTTCAGCGTGCCAATGGAATTCGGGACAGCTGGTATGCGTGGTCTCTTAGGCCCTGGGATTAACTGCATGAATATTTATACAGTTCGTCAAGCAACAGAAGGCCTTGCCCAATTCATGGAAACTTTACCAGAAGCAACTAAAAAACGTGGGGTTGCGATTAGTTTTGATTCACGTTACCAATCAGAAACTTTTGCACACGAAGCAGCACGCGTTTTAGGCCAACATCAAATTCCAACATTCGTTTTTGATGCTTTGCGCCCAACACCTGAATTATCATTTACGGTCCGTCACCTACATACTTATGCAGGAATCATGATTACCGCTAGCCACAATCCTAAGCAATACAACGGCTACAAGATTTACGGCGAAGATGGCGCTCAAATGCCACCTAAGGAATCTGATATGATTACAAGCTATATCCGTCAGGTATCAGACCTATTTGCAATTGAAGTTGCTGACGAAATGGCCTTACGCGAAGCCGGCATCATGGCTTTAATTGGTGAAAATGTTGATCAAGCTTATTTAGCAGAAGTTAAAAAAGTAACGATCAACCAAGAATTGGTGGATACTGTTGGTAAAACAATGTCATTAATTTACACACCACTTCATGGTACTGGGAAAGTCCTTGGTGAACGTGCTTTACGTCAAGCAGGCTTCGAACAATTCACAATGGTGGCCGAACAAGCCGTTGCTGATCCAGAATTTGCAACAACACCATTCCCTAACCCAGAATTCCCGCAAACTTTTGATATGGCTATCGAACTTGGAAAAGCGCAAAAAGCAGACCTTTTAATTGCGACTGATCCAGATGCCGATCGTCTTGGGGCCGCTGTACGCCAACCAGATGGTAGCTATCAATTAATGACAGGGAACCAAATCGCATCTGTTTTACTTCGCTATATTTTACAAGCAAGTAAAGATGCAGGAACATTACCAGCAAACGCCGCTGCAGTTAAATCAATCGTTTCAACGGAATTGGCAACTAAGATTGCTGCTAGTTACAATGTTAAAATGATCGATGTCTTAACGGGCTTCAAGTTTATCGCAGAGCAAATCCAACATTTTGAAGATACTAATGAAAATACCTTCATGTTTGGTTTTGAAGAAAGTTACGGCTACTTGGTTAAACCATTCGTCCGTGATAAGGATGCCATTCAAACGCTGGTTCTATTAGCTGAAGTGGCAGCTTACTACAAATCAAACGGTAAGACGTTGTACGACGGTATTCAAGAACTATACGCTGAATATGGCTACTATGCTGAGCAAACGACAGCGATTGATTTTGAAGGCGTCAACGGCCCACAACAAATGGCTGACTTAATGGTTAAGTGTCGTGAAGAAAGTCCTGTTGATTTTGCCGGCGTCAAAGTCGCTTCAGCAGAAGACTTCCAAACACAAACGCAAACATTTGCTGATGGTCACACTGAACCAATCAATTTACCAACATCAAACGTTTTGAAATATCACTTAGAAGATGGCACATGGATCGCAATTCGTCCAAGTGGCACAGAACCTAAGGTTAAATTCTACGTTGGGACTTGTGCTGACGATGAAGCAACGGCTGATTTGAAATTAGCTAACTTTGAAAAAGCAATTCAAGACCTTGTTAAATAACAAAATCCTCATAAAAAGGGTTACTATTTTACATTGACGCAAAATTTATCTATAATAAGTGCAACAAATAGGCGGACTATATCGTTAGTCGGTCTATTTTTGTAAGAATGGAGGCTTTTTTCGAATGGGTATGCATCAGTATTTGCAAGGGTTAAATAATTTGGAGACACTAAACCGGGCACCAGGATTATTTAAGTATCAGGAACATTCCGTCGCAGCGCATTCATTTAAAGTTTGCGAGATTGCGCAGTTACTAGGCGATATCGAAGAAGAAAACGGCCAACCAATCAATTGGCAAGTCTTATACGAACGGGCGTTGAACCATGATTATACGGAGCGTTTTATTGGGGACATCAAAACACCCGTTAAATATGCGACGCACGAGTTACGGACGATGTTAGCCAATGTCGAAAGTTCTTTAACGGATAACTTCATCAATAATGAAATTCCCGGTTTTTTACAAGAACGCTATAAACGGCGCTTGAGTGAAGGTAAGGATGAAACTTTGGAAGGCCAATTATTGGCAGTTGCCGATAAGATTGATTTGCTTTATGAATCATTTGGCGAGATTGAAAAGGGGAATCCAGAGAATGCCTTTTTGGAAATTTTTGCAGAAAGCTTGAAAACGATTATGCAATATCAAAATTTGTCGAGCGCACAATATTTCATCCGAAAAATGTTGCCAGACCTATTGAGTGAGGATTTTGCCGACCGTGGCAAGCTCACACAATTGGTGCGCCAAACGTTGTCAAACTAGGCTAGTTCACTAGTGTAGCGAAAATACGTTCGGTATGTTAGAATGGTAATTGATAAAAAAGAGGGCATCTGTTCAGTGGCTTAATCACCACGCGCAGATGATCACTGACAACTTATAAATGCGTCATTTAAGAAGGTGTCTGGTACAAAACCCCGTTTTGTATCAGGCGCTTCTTTTATCGCAATAAAACGGCACTGGAGGCAATTCATGATTGATAGACAGAACGATAACCTATTTGACTTAGTCGCACCATATGAACCTGCTGGCGATCAACCTGCTGCAATTGAAACCTTAACGAAGAATTTTGAGGCAGGTGCTAAGGCGCAGGTCTTGATGGGCGCTACTGGGACCGGGAAAACTTTTACAATGTCCAACGTGATTAAGAATCTCAACAAACCAACGTTGATTATTTCGCATAATAAGACATTGGCCGGTCAACTGTACGCGGAATTTAAGCAGTTTTTCCCTAACAATGCGGTTGAATATTTCGTGAGTTATTATGATTACTACCAACCAGAAGCCTATGTGCCTTCCAGTGATACGTATATCGAAAAAGATTCGAGTATTAATGATGAAATCGATAAACTACGGCATTCAGCGACGAGTTCGTTATTAGAACGCAACGATGTGATTGTTGTGGCCTCTGTTTCTTGTATCTTTGGGTTAGGGGATCCACGTGAATACCAAAATCACGTCTTGTCACTGCGTCCAGGAATGGAAGTTGAACGTAACGACCTATTACGTCAGTTAGTTGATATTCAATTTGAACGTAACGATATAGATTTTCAACGGGGGCGCTTTAGAGTGCGCGGTGATGTGGTTGAAATTTTCCCAGCTTCTCGTGATGATCATGCGCTGCGCGTTGAATTTTTTGGTGATGAAATTGATCGGATTGTTGAAGTGGATGCCTTAACGGGTGAAGTGATTGGCGAACGGTCGCACGTTGCCATTTTCCCCGCAACGCATTTTATGACGAATGATGAAAAAATGGAAAAAGCCATTGAAAGTATTAAAGCTGAATTGGCTGAACGGCTAGCTGTTTTAAAGGGCGAGGGTAAGTTACTAGAAGCGCAACGCCTTGAACAACGAACAAACTATGACCTTGAAATGATGCAAGAAATGGGTTATTGTTCTGGGATTGAAAATTACTCACGCCATATGGAAGATCGCCAAGCCGGCGAACCGCCTTACACGTTGCTAGATTTCTTCCCAAAGGATTCAATCATGATGATTGATGAATCCCATGTTACTATGCCCCAAATTCGGGGGATGTACAACGGTGATCGTGCGCGGAAACAAATGTTGATTGACTATGGTTTCCGGTTACCAAGTGCGTTAGATAACCGCCCATTAACGTTGCCAGAATTCGAAGAGCACGTGAATGAAATTATGTATGTGTCGGCCACACCAGGGCCTTACGAAGCGGAACAAACCGATATTCAAGTGGATCAGATTATTCGACCAACCGGCCTGTTGGATCCCAATATTGAAGTCCGACCAATTATGGGCCAGATTGACGATTTAGTCGGTGAGATCAATGACCGCATCGAAAAGAATGAACGGGTCTTCATTACAACTTTAACCAAGAAGATGTCGGAAGATTTAACCGATTATCTCAAGGAACTGGGAATCAAAGTCCGGTACTTGCACAGTGATATCAAGACGTTGGAACGAACGGAAATTATCCGTGATTTACGACTGGGCAAGTTCGATGTCTTAATTGGGATTAACTTATTACGGGAAGGAATCGATGTGCCTGAAGTATCCTTAGTGGCGATTTTAGACGCAGATAAGGAAGGCTTCTTACGTAGCGAACGTTCCTTAATCCAAACCATTGGCCGGGCATCTCGTAATGAAAATGGGCAAGTCTTGTTGTACGCCGATAAGATTACGGATTCAATGCGTCACGCAATTGATGAAACTAAACGGCGACGGACAATTCAAGAAGACTACAATACAGCTCATAACATCACACCGAAAACGATTATTAAACCAATTAGAGATGCGATTTCAATGGTTCAATCAGTTGAACATCCAGAAGAAATTAAGATGACCAATGAGATTGATCTAGAGAACATGTCGAAGGCTGAAAAACTAGAAATGGTTGAACGACTATCCGAACAGATGCGCTTAGCAGCTAAGAAACTTGATTTCGAACAAGCGGCGACATTGCGGGATACCATTTTAGAATTAAAAAGTGAAATAGATTAGAGGTCAAGTATGGCAAATGATAAGATAGTAATTCACGGCGCACGCGCCCATAATTTAAAGGATATCGATGTTACGATTCCAAGAGATAAGTTAGTGGTCATCACCGGGTTATCTGGTTCTGGGAAGAGCTCTTTAGCATTTGATACGTTATATGCAGAAGGACAACGGCGCTATGTTGAGAGTTTATCAGCATACGCGCGTCAGTTCTTAGGGCAAATGGATAAGCCGGATGTTGATTCAATTGACGGGTTAAGTCCAGCGATTTCGATTGACCAAAAGACGACCTCTAAAAACCCACGTTCAACAGTTGGGACAGTCACTGAAATCAATGACTACCTCCGCTTATTGTGGGCCCGAGTTGGTCAACCCATCTGTCCAAATGATGGTACTGAAATCAGTAGCCAATCCGTAGAACAAATGGTTGATCGGGTATTGGCTTTACCAGAACGGACTAAACTCCAAATTATGTCACCGATTGTTCGTGGTAAAAAAGGGCAACACAAAAAAATCTTCGAGAAGATTCAGCGTGAAGGCTACGTTCGTGTCCAAGTGGATGGCGAAGTAATGGATGTTAGCACGGATTTAGAATTAGATAAGAATAAGAAACATGATATCAACATTGTTGTTGATCGAATCGTCGTTAAAGACGGTGTTCGGTCACGGTTATTTGATTCGTTTGAAGCGGCTTTGAGACTATCTGACGGTTATGCGACAGCTGATGTGATTGACGGCGAACAACTCTTGTTTTCTGAACATTATGCTTGTCCAATCTGTGGCTTTACGGTTGGGGCATTAGAACCACGGTTATTCTCATTTAACGCGCCATTTGGGGCATGTCCTGAATGTGACGGCCTAGGTTTAAAACTAGAAGTTGATACGGACCTCGTTGTCCCAGATACAAGTAAAACATTGCGTGAAGGGGCGATTGCGCCTTGGAATCCAATCAGTTCGCAATATTACCCACAAATGTTAGAACAAGCTTGCACGGCCTTTAAAATTGATATGGACCGTCCTTTCAGTAAGTTGACACCTCGCCAAAAAGATATCATCTTAAACGGCTCACAAGGCAAAGAATTCCACTTCCATTATGAAAATGATTTTGGTGGCGTTCGCGATGTTGAAGTCCCTTTTGAAGGGGTCCTCAGCAATATTGACCGTCGTTATCGTGAAACGAATAGTGATTTCACACGGACGCAGATGCGGACCTATATGACGGAATTAACATGTCAAACGTGTCACGGTAAGCGACTAAATCGTCAAGCCTTGGCAGTTAAAGTCGGTGGCCAAGATATCGCCGAAGTTTCAGACAATGCAATCAAGGATGGCCTCCCATTCTTTGACCATCTTGAACTTTCCGAAAAAGATCAAGTGATTGCGAAACCCATTTTGAAAGAAGTCCATGATCGCCTGACTTTCTTGATTAATGTCGGCTTAGACTACTTAACGTTGAGTCGGTCAGCTGGGACACTTTCCGGTGGGGAAGCACAACGGATTCGTTTGGCCACACAAATTGGATCGAACTTATCTGGCGTGCTTTATATCTTAGACGAACCTTCAATTGGGTTGCATCAACGCGACAATGATCGCTTAATCGGTTCTTTGAAGAAGATGCGCGATTTAGGGAACACTTTAATCGTGGTTGAACATGATGAAGATACGATGCGAGCAGCCGATTATCTCATCGATATTGGCCCAGGTGCTGGGGATCTCGGTGGGGAAGTGATGGCCGCTGGCACACCAACAGAAGTTGAACAGAATCCCAATTCCTTAACGGGCCGTTATTTAGCGGGGCAGGATTATATTCCGGTACCGTTAAAACGACGTCAAGGGAATGGCAAAAAGGTGCGGGTAACTGGCGCTGCCGAAAATAATTTAAAAGATTTAACGGTTGATTTTCCATTAGGTGAATTTGTCGCCGTGACTGGTGTTTCTGGTTCTGGTAAATCAACATTAGTGAATACGATTTTGAAGAAGGCCCTTGCGCAAAAGATGAATCGTAATTCAGCTAAACCGGGTCAATATAAGACCATCACGGGTTATCAAAACCTTGAGAAGTTGATTAATATCGACCAAAGTCCAATTGGCCGCACACCGCGGAGTAACCCAGCAACTTATACCGGTGTCTTCGACAATGTCCGAGATTTATTCGCACAAACCAATGAAGCAAAGTTACGGGGTTACAAGAAGGGCCGCTTTAGTTTTAATGTGAAGGGCGGTCGCTGTGAAGCCTGCAAGGGTGACGGGATTATCAAGATTGAAATGAATTTCTTACCGGATGTCTATGTCCCTTGTGAAATTTGTCATGGTAGTCGTTATAATTCGGAAACTTTAGAAGTGGTTTATAAAGGTAAGAACATTGCTGAAATCTTGGATATGACCGTTTCTGAAGCAACTGAATTCTTCGAAAACATTCCTAAGATTGCTCGTAAACTACAAACAATTGTCGATGTTGGTTTAGGTTATGTGACATTAGGCCAATCAGCAACAACCTTATCTGGTGGGGAAGCCCAACGGATGAAATTGGCTTCTGAATTGCAAAAACAATCAACGGGTAAGAATTTGTATATCTTAGACGAACCAACAACAGGTTTGCATACGGATGATATTAAACGGTTGTTAGGGGTCTTAGAACGGTTAGTTGATGAAGGCAACACTGTTTTAGTCATTGAACATAACCTTGACGTGATTAAAACGGCTGATCATATCATTGATTTAGGACCAGAAGGTGGCGACAAAGGTGGTACGATCGTTGCGACCGGCACACCTGAAACATTGGTGAACGTCGCAGAAAGCTATACGGGACGTTATTTGAAACCAATTTTAGAACGCGATACAGCGCGTACACTAGCGGCACAAGAATAAGTATTGGGCTGAGGTCAATGTTGATCTCAGCTTTTTTGATGGGCTTCTTTTTTATGAAAGTTATTGAGCATTGGTCCCAAAAAAAGTATGATAGATTTATTAGATAGGAAGAGGTGGTAAGATGTTTAGAAGAAATGATTGGCGATTTGATTGGTCAGAATTAATGACCGGGATTATTTTCCTAATTGGGGCGTACTTCTTGTTAAATAAGCCGAAAGCAACATTATCTGGCTTAGTCATCATTGTGGCGGTGGCTGCGATTATTCGGGGAATTGCTAAAATTAGTGTTTACGGACAATTAAGACAAGATACTGGTATTCGGGCGACCGTGATGTTGGTCAATGCGATTTTAGATATTGTCATCGGGTTATTATTCATCTTTAATATCCCAGCCGGCATTTTTACAATGAGTTATATGTTTGCAATTTGGTTCTTGCTAGATGCAATCGTCGGGTTATTAAATGTAAGTCATTTGAAGCAATTTAACATGGGCTTGTATATTCTATCGATTATCTTAAACGTTTTAGGATTGATCGTGGGCTTATTATTATTAATGAATCCAGTGGTGGCAGCCGTGACGATGACTACCTTATTAGGTTTTTACTTCGTGATTGTTGGAATCAACGCGATTGTTATCGCGATTGCGCGTCGGTTATAAAATGAAAAGTCTAGAACAACATTCAGTTGTTTTAGACTTTTTTAATGTTTATAGCCATGTTTACTTTCAATGACACACCAGGCATGCTACAATGGAATAACCGATAATTCGAGGAGTGGGGACTAATGACAGATACGTTGAATTTAGTAGTAATTACTGGGATGAGTGGTGCGGGTAAAACCGTCGCAATGCAGAGTTTTGAAGATTTAGGTTATTTCTGTGTTGATAACATGCCACCTTCATTGTTACCCAAATTTTGGGAATTAGTGAAGGAATCCGGTAAGGTAACGAAGATCGCGTTAGTGATCGATTTACGTTCACGCGCCTTTTACGATGGGATTATTGAGATGCTTTCTGGTCTTGATAATACGCAATTTGTCACAACTAAGATTTTATTCTTAGATGCTTCTGATGAAGAACTTGTTTCCCGTTACAAAGAAACGCGTCGTTCGCACCCACTTGCGCGCAATGGCCGTTTGATGGATGGGATTCACAAGGAACGTGAATTATTAACTGAAATTAGAAACCAATCTCAAATGGTGGTTAATACATCAATGTTATCACCTCGCGAATTACGGGAACAGATTTTCCGGGTCTTTAAGACCTCTGATAATCCGTCATTTCATATCGAAGTGATGTCATTTGGGTTTAAATATGGCTTGCCAATTGATGCTGATATTGTGATGGATGTGCGCTTTTTGCCTAATCCATACTATGTTGCGGAATTCAAAGCGTTAAACGGGTTGGATAAACCGGTCCGAGATTACGTTATGGAACAACCTGCAACAGAAAAATTTTATCAACAATTGACAGCACTATTGAAAAGTATCATGCCAGGTTATCTTAAAGAAGGTAAAACAAGTGTTACGATTGCAATCGGCTGTACCGGTGGACAACATCGCTCAGTTGCATTAGCACAACGTTTAGCGGATGATTTAGCCGTTGACTATCCAGTTGATGTGACGCATCGTGATATGAAGAAACGAAAGGAATCGGTGAACCGCTCATGACAGCTACTAATCGCATTATCCGGGTGATTAAAGGTCGTCGTCCCAAGGTGGTTGTGATTGGTGGTGGGACGGGACTCCCCGTTATTCTAAAAAGTTTACATGAACAAAATGCGGATGCGACCGCCATTGTAACGGTCGCAGACGATGGTGGTTCATCTGGTGTTATCAGAGATTATATTAACGTTGTGCCACCTGGTGATATTCGGAACGTTTTGGTGGCTTTATCAGATTTACCACAGTTAACGCTCGATATTTTTCAATATAGATTTAAATCACATGATGCCTTCTTTTCAGGGCATGCAATTGGTAATTTAATCATTGCGGCGCTTTCTGAAATGGAATCTGGCATCTTTGATGCGGTTCAACGACTTTCAGAAATGATGGCTGTTGATGGGCATGTTTACCCGGCCGCTAATGTGGCCTTAACGTTAAATGCGGCCTTTCAAGATGGGACACAACTGGCAGGTGAATCTGAAATTACCGCAGCGCGCAAGCAAATTAAGCGCGTTTGGGTGACGAAGACGGATCCTAATGATCAAGAGGAACCAACCGCAGTTCAAGAAGTTGTCGAAGCGATTATGGCAGCCGATGTTGTGGTCCTTGGGCCAGGAAGTTTGTTTACCAGCATTTTACCGAATTTAATGATTAAAAATCTTGGTGAGGCAGTTAAGCAAACCAAAGCCGAGATTATTTATATTTGTAATATTATGACTCAAAAAGGTGAGACAGAACGCTTCACTGATGCTGACCATGTCCGAGTTTTGAATGAACATCTAGGGCAACATGTGGTGGATACGGTCCTTGTCAATACTGGCCAAGTGCCAGCTAATTATTTGGATCATCAAAAATATGATGAAATTTTATGGCCGGTCGAACATGATTTTGACGGGCTGAGACAACTAGGTTGCCGAGTGATTTCCGATAACTTTTTAAAACTCGACAATCACGGTGTCTTCCATAATGGTCAAAAGGTCGCAAGTGAAATTATGAATCTTGCTTTTCAGGTTAATACAACTAAGCGAGGTGAATAAGGATGGCTTCATACGCAAGTGAAGTAAAAAAAGAGCTAACGCAACTCGAAGTACATCCAGAACATGCACGTGCTGAATTGGCCGCTTTAATCAGAATGAATGGTTCATTAAGCTTGATGAACCATCAATTTGTTTTGAACGTGCAGACAGAAAATCCGGCGATCGCTCGCCGGATTTATAGTTTATTGAAGCAAAACTATCAGGTTGAATCTGAGTTATTGGTTCGCCGTAAAATGAAATTAAAGAAAAACAATCAATATATTGTGCGACTCAAATATGATACAAACACGGTTTTAAACGACTTAAACATCGTTGCTGAAGATGGGTTTACCATTCATACACGAGTGTCAGAAGATATCATTGATGAAGATCAGCGCGTACGTTCATATCTAAGAGGCGCCTTTTTAGCTGGTGGTTCGGTTAATAATCCGGAAACCAGTCGGTATCACTTAGAGATTTATTCACTCTATGAAGAGCACAATCAAGATATTGTGCGGATGATGAATAGATTTGGCCTAAACGCTAAAACAACGGTTCGCCGCAGTGGTTACATTACTTATTTGAAAGAAGCGGAAAAAATTGCTGATTTCTTACAGGTGATTGGTGCCACGAATGCGATGTTGAAGTTTGAAGACATTCGAATTGTACGTGATATGCGTAATTCAGTGAACCGGTTAGTTAACTGTGAAACAGCCAATTTAAATAAAACGATTGATGCGGCTGCTAAACAGATTGAAAATATCGAGTATTTAAGGGATTCAGTAGGACTAGATAATTTACCTGCGAAGCTGCGGGAAATTGCATTATTACGGTTGGAATTTCCGGACATTACTTTGAAAGAACTTGGTGAAAAGATGCCGAGTGGGGCAATCTCAAAATCAGGGATTAACCATCGTTTAAGAAAATTAAATCAATTGGCTGAAGGTTACCAACAAAAAGTCATTTAGAAGAAATGCTCGTTAATAAGTGCACAAGCATTGACTTTCGCAATTAAATTGTGTACACTATAAACTAACGGGTTTCCGGGGAGGAAAACATATGATTAAACCAGTATTATTAGATGAGCAATTATGCTTTTCGATTTATCGCGCACAGAAAGCTTACAACCATTTTTACGGAAAGGTCTTGAAACCTTATGGCTTAACTTATCCACAATTCATCGCAATGTTAGCATTGTGGGAACATGGGACAATGTCAGTTAAGGAATTAGGTCACCATTTAGAATTAGATAGTGGGACATTAACACCACTATTGAAACGCCTAGAAGCAGATGGTTGGGTTGATCGTAAGCGCGCATCTGACGATGAACGTCGCGTTGATGTTTCATTAACAGATCAAGCAGAATCACAAAAACTTGAAATCTACGAACGTGTCGGTAACTGTACCAACTACCTAGATTTCACAAGCGACAAATATCATGACTTACGTCAAAGCATGAACGAAGTCGAAAAACATTTAAATGCTATTCAATCAGACACTGATCGATTTGCTTAAAGCAAATCATGATGAGTGCAAAAATTAAGCGATCGAGGTTCTTGTTTTAAAGAACTTTGATCGCTTTTTTATATTAAAAAGCGCGCCCTTGAACAAATCAAAGGCGCGCTTTACCTATTTAGCTTGTAAAATCGTATCGAGTTCTTCCGATGTTATTGATTCATCAAAGATATGTTCACCAGCGATGATTGTTGGGACGAATTTGATATTGGCCGCTTGAGCTTCGTCAACAATGGCAGCTAACTGTACGGTATTATCAAGCGGGCTTAGTTTAAGGTTAGCTTGCATGTATTTATCGAATTCAGAATCTGATAAATCAGGGCGCCACGTTTTTTGATGGGTGTAGAGAAAATGGATGGCATTTAAAGCAACAGCGGGTTGATCGAAGGGAAGGTAAGTATGAGCGAGGTTACCGATTAACAAATCATCTTTATCCTTGTTATAAGGTTTGATGATTCGTCGTACTTGACCGGCTTCGACGGCCTTAGTGAGCTGTTCCTCCGATTTGAGGAACCATTTGCGACAATAGGGACAAGCTAAATTCAAAAATTCAACAAGTGTGACGGGTGCTTCAGGATGGCCAATGACAATGCCACCTTCAGTTGTCACTTGATCACTTTTAATAACACTAATATCCATAATAAAACCTCCTCTGTATTAAACTAAGTATAGCAAATACGCAGCAAAAAAGGACACCACAAGGATTAAACTTGAGGTGTCCTGTTTGAAGTAATGTCCGGAATGAAAACGTGCTTCCTCAAACTGTCTTTTCCGATTAAACAAAAAATGGCAATCATGGTTGAAAAACACCATAATTGCCATTTTTTGTTAATCCTCAAAGTCAAAGCGTTTGAGTCAGCACTCTATTTTGGTTGGTTAACCATAATGTCGTCAATCAAACCGTAATCTTTTGCTTCTTGGGCTGTCATGTAGTTATCACGATCAGTGTCTGCTTGTAATTTTTCGAAGCTTTGACCAGAATTATCTGCCAAGATTTGGTTCAAACGTTTCCGAGTCTTCAAAATTTCGCGAGCTGCGATTTCAATTTCAGTTTGTTGACCTTGTGCACCACCTAAAGGTTGGTGAATCAAGACTGTTGAGTTAGGCAATGCAAAACGTTTGCCTTTTGTCCCAGCTGAAAGTAAAACGCTGGCCATTGAAGCAGCCATGCCCATAGCGATTGTTTGAACATCAGATTTAATGAAGTTCATTGTATCCATGATTGCCAAACCGGCTGTCACAGAACCACCAGGTGAGTTGATGTAGATTGAAATATCCTTATCTGAATCTTGCGCATCCAAGAATAGTAATTGCGCAATGATTGTGTTAGCCATTTGGTCGTTTACTTCACCAGATAACATGATGATCCGGTCTTTTAGTAAACGAGAGTAAATATCGTAGGCGCGTTCGCCACGAGATGTTTGTTCGATAACTGTCGGTACTAACATTGAATTGCCTCCTTATATAAAGCTGAGAAGATGGGCTTAACCAAAGTAATTGGTCAATCTTCCCAATAATCTATAAACCAAATTTTACAGCAAAGGTCAACTATGGTCAAATGGTAAGTCCTAAATACTGATTAATTATGTAGGGTGCAATTTAATCCAGAATATGTTATACTATTTATTAGTTAATCAGCACGTATCACTGTAGTATCAAGTATTGTTTGAAGACTTTAATCAACTGGAGTAACCCTGGAGTTACAAGTAGTGTAAAGAGGCGGCTTACGCTGTTTAAACGAGAAAATATTTAGAAACACAAGAATTGAGACATAATTGCATTAACCCAAAAATAAAACCGGCATATGAACATGCCTTAACCGCTAGTGATTTAGTACTAGCGAGCGGCGCCAATTAGTGACTGGCGCCCCGACATTATGTCAGAATTTAATATGCGAAATTAATTAGAAGGCCACCTAGAAATAGGTGGCCTTCGTCAATTCTATTAGAAAACGCCTGATATCAATTAACCGATATCAGGCGTTTTCTAATTTAAGCATCATATTCCGCCAAGTCATAGTCTTGGATTGCCTTTTTAATTTTAGTTGCGTAGTTAGGATCAGTGGCATAACCAGCTTTTTGTAAGAGGTCGGCTTGTTCCGCATAATTAGTGAGGTTGGTGAGTGTCGCGTAAGTGCCAACACTCAGAAAATTACTGTGATCTTGAATTGCGATTTCAAGAGAAGGGTAAACTTTGAAGTAATCTTTAATCGTTGTTCGTTGATTATTTTCGTATTCGTCGGTGTTCATTAGGATTTGCTGCCCTTGGTATTGTCCCTTAACACCAAAAAGGTTATTGGCCTTGGTTGCTAAATCGCTGCGCCCCCAGTCAGATTCGATAATGGCTTGCGCGATAACAATACTAGGTAAAACCTGATGCTTTTTTTGATAGACCAATTTAGCATTTTGACCGATTTTTTTAATGAAGCGACTTTGCCGTTGTTGTTCTTCTTGGTTAGTTTCCCAGGTTCGAGCGGGTGCTTGACTGCTTTGATGTAGGCCACAGCCAGTCAGTAGCACTAATAGGCCACTGAAAACTAGTCCGATCCGTATTTTAGACGTGATTGTTGCCAATGAATTGCCTCCCAATTGATAGTAAAGTTCAGCTTAACAAATAATACGGTAAAAGAATCAAAATACCCCCGAATTTTAGTGTGATTTAGTTAACTTTAAACAAATTTAAGAATAATCGGTTGGATTACAGTTTAGAATTTACGTTGTTCGCGCAATGCGGTACACTAAAGTTAGTACCAAAAAAGCGTTCACAAAGTTTAGGAGGAGTTGTAAAATGACACACAAAATGATTTTAGATTTAGATACTGGGATTGATGATGCTTTGGCGATTGCCTATGCATTGGGTTCACCAGAAGTTGAATTAATTGGCATTACCTCAGAATATGGCAATGTTTTGACGGAAAGAAGTGTCGTCAATAGTCAACAAATCTTACATTTATTGGGCCATCCAGAAATCCCAGTTTATTTAGGGGCTGGTCATTCTACGACGACTAACGACTTTAGCGTGTTACCAATTAGTGCGGAAATCCACGGGCAAGATGGGGTCGGCGAAATCCATTTAACACAACCGCATGCGGATGCCGCTAGTCAATCAGCTGTTGATTTTATATTAGCTGCTTGTCAACAGTATGGGGCTGATCTCAGCATTGTCGCGACTGGTCCAATGACGAATTTAGCATTAGCAATTCAAAAGGATTTACCAACGCTTCAAAAAGTGGGACAAATTGTCATCATGGGTGGCGCGCTCACAGTTTGTGGGAATGTTTCGCCATATGCGGAAGCTAATATTAGTCAAGATCCAGAAGCAGCTGATTTACTTTTCAAGAGTGGGTTACCAGTCACGATGGTCGGCTTAGATGTGACACTCAGAACACTCTTCACTAAGACGGATACCCAGGAATGGCGGGAACTTGCAACGGATGCGGCCAAAGCCTATGCTGATATGGTTGATTATTATATTAAGGCGTATGAAGTAACATCACCTCATTTACATGGTTGTGCCCTACATGATCCATTAGCAGTTGCAGTGGCAATTGATTCAAGCCTTGTGACAACCTTCCCATTGAATCTGAAAACAGAGGTCGAAGGGCCTTCACGTGGTCGGACAATTGGGGACAATGCCCGTTTGGACGATCCAAAAACGAGAACAGCTGTCTGTGTGCAAGTTGATACACCACGCTTTTTAGCTGAGTTCAAAACACGGATTGGGCAACTCTTAAAAGTAGCAAAATAATTAACAAGCAAAAAAATAGTATTATTAAAATGAAGGTCGTATATTAGCGTTAAAGTAAGCACCTATGGCTATATAGTCATGGGGGCTTTTTTGTGTTATTTTTTATAACTAATAATTACCATAAGCATAAAATCACCTTTTGTATTTTGTGAATGTTAAGTTGAAACTATACGAAAGGAGTGTTGCCAAATGAAAAAGGTTAGTCATAAGAAATTGCTTAGGCGGACATTATATGTCTGTAGTGGCACGTTGTTATTACTGAATAGTGGTGTTGGGGTGGCGAGTGTCTTTGTCATCAATCAAAATCGGGCGCAAGCGAGTCAGGTGAATCCACGGGCCGGCTTAGCTGATATTTCGATTTTGCAAAATGCGAGTTTGACCTCGACAACGGGGACACAAATGACCCCTAATGCACAGGGAAACTTTGATCTATCGTTAAATTATACGGGGCAAGGTGTTGCAACAGTGGGTGTTGCGGATAAAAAGGTTTTGGTTTACGCCTTACCCGCTTCGCTTCAGGGTAAAGTCGTTGGTGGTAGTACAGTTGATATTCAAGCTGATCTTTTACCAATCACACCTGGCGATGTCCCAGGTGTTAAAACGTTATTTGATGCATTAGGTTTAACAATTACTGCTTTGGATAAGGCTTTAAAAATTCCAGCAGTTGTTGCGGCCTTCAATGATCTTAAGAAAGTTCAAGATTTAGGTAGTTATCAAGAAACGGTTACTGCTAACGTCTCTCCTGATGGTAAAACAATTTCGGTCGACTTTACGCAAGGTTTTGGTCGTTATGTGCATCAAGCCTATGCGGCATTATTTAATACTTTGCGGGATGCAATCGCAGCCGTTCATTCGGACAATATACTTATCGAGACTTTAGTGAAAGCGCTTCAAAAAGCAAGTGCAGATCTTTTTGCAATTATTGATGCCATTGCCGGGGGCACGTCGACAATTTTAGATAGTGCTTTGAGTGGTAATTTATTAGGTTCGGCTAGCGGTACTTTGCATACCACAGTTAGTGATCCGGGTGTACCAACTGATACGGTTAAAGCAGCTGCGATTAATAATGCCTTAATTTCAGCAGACATTTTGACGGCCGTTGAGCAAGAAGGGGAAGCAGTAACGTTGAATTTTCCAACGACTGCGACTAATCCGATTGAAAATTATGATGTGGCAACACCAACGGTAACCCAACCAGTGGCTGGGCAAACAACAGTCGCTGGGAACGTCATTTTAAAAGAACCAATTCCAGATGTCACAAGTTTTGAAGCGACAGTTACCTTAGCTGACGGCACGCAAAAAACAGCCGCGGTTGATGAAAATGGTAACTTTAACGTGCCAATCGACGCAGTTAAAGCAGGTGACAAATTAACAGTCGAAATAATCGCACATAACGGCGATCACGAAAAGGGTAGCGATAAGGTTAATGTGACCGTTGAAGCCGGCAATCCAGGCGAGACGAACCCACTAGAAAACTATGTGGTTGCTAAACCAAGTGTTGACCCAGTCAAAGCTGGTGATACGAAAGTGACTGGTAAAGTCACTATCAATAAGCCATTCCCTGAAGGTACAACGTTTGAAGCAAGCGTGACAATGCCTGATGGTTCCGTTAAATACGGTATGGTTGATATCAACGGCAATTTCATCGTTAAAACAGGGCAATTAAAAGCCGGTCAAAGATTGATCGTCACGATTATTGCGCATAATGGTGACTTTGAAAAAGATGGTCAACCAGTTACAGTTCGAGTAGCCGATAATAACCAGGATGGCTCTGGCAACGGCAATGGCGGAACTGGTAACGGTGGCAACACGAATGGTAATTCAAACGGTAGTCATAATCCGGGCAACAATAATGCCGGTAATGGTGGCCAAACGAATAATGGTGGTAATGGGCAACTAGGGAATTCAAACAACGTCAATAATTTGACGAATAACGGATCGAATAGTGGTCAAAATAACCATCATATGTTAAATGTGGGTGTTAGTGACACAACTGGTAGTCAAAATGCTAACAGTAAAGCTGGCGATTTACCACAAACAGACGCCAATAAGACTGGTGTCTGGGCAGCGGTTGGGGCATTCTTAATCGCAATGGTGGCACTATTTAAGAGCTTATTACCAATCAAACGTGATAAATAATAAGTTATCTGAATAACGCCATAAAAAAAGGGTGATCATAATGATCACCCTTTTTGCATTTTCTTGGAAGGAAAATCGAGCTAGCGGGGATTGAACCCGCATTGATCATCATTTAGTGTCTCTAACTTGATTTTTCTTGGGAGGAATTTCAAGTGATGATCAGTTCTACCGATTAAACTATAACTCATTGGTGGAGCGAATTAGACGATTACTTTAGGGAGGAATGTCTAATGAAATTCACGTTCGTCAGATGATTCTTGGGAGGAATTTATCTGATGTATAAAGAATACCAATTGAATGTGAATGAATTGTGAAAATTCACGGATGAAACTAAGTAGAATTTGATACTTTCATATGACGCCCTTCGATGCGCCATATTGGTGGTGCAAATTAGACGATTACTTTAGGGAGGAATGTCTAATGAAATTCACGTTTGTCAGATGATTCTTGGGAGGAATTTATCTGATGTATAAAGAATACCAATTGAATG
>ERZ794963.23-NODE-23-length-70586-cov-12.398321_pt1 | contig 70586 bp, 58 predicted proteins | sample MGYA00375740_ERZ794963 | MGnify/ENA primary metagenome ERZ794963 (study PRJEB30138, sample SAMN05968720) | food fermentation metagenome | isolation source: fermented_meat | host: inoculated_fermented_meat_time_40_first_replicate;inocula... | place: Italy | collected... | reverse complement strand
CAGTATTATAAAGATATGAAAAAAATAAATTGAAAGTAGGTATATATTATGAACATTAAAACATTATTTATTTCGGGAACGGTAGCGACATCATTATTACTAGGAGCATGTAATAATATGGACACTAAGAAAGAAGATATGAAAGAAGAAACTAAATCCGAGACAAAAATGGATAACAAAGACATGAGTGAAAGTAAAAATATGAAAGAAGGTATGTTTAAAGGAGAAAATAAAGAAAAAGTAGAAGGTAAGGCAATGATTCATGATAATAAACTTATGTTAAAAGATTTCAAATCATCTAAAGGACCAGATTTACATGTATATCTCACTAAAGATGGCGATATTAAAAAAGGGAAGAAAATAGATAAAATTGATTATGATAAATCTGAGCAAACATTTGATTTAAAAGGCATAAATACCGATGAATATAACACCGTAACAATATACTGCGACAAAGCTCATGTAACCTTTGGTTCAGCAGAACTAAAATAATAATTAATTCAATTAGTACGTGGATTGGCTTCTAGATTATAGGTTAGGTCAATCCACACTATATTATCAAGGAGTGGATTAATGAGATGATATCGAAAATTATATTGCTAATCATTCGATTAGGGTCTGGTTTTTATATGCTATTTCAAGGCTATGAAAAATTAACAGGTGGTTTCGCGATAGATGGTTTAGTATCAGTAATTAAAGAAAACCAGGATTCCCCAGCTTGGTTTAAATTTTTCTTTGAAGCAGTTGTGGCGAATCATCTAGAGATATTTAAATGGATGGTGCAACTTGGAGAGATTGCTATAGGGCTTAGTTTGATTCTTGGTGTGCTTTCATATACAGCAAGCTTTTTTGGTGTTTTTATAATGTTAAATTATATTCTTGCAGATATGATTTTCACATACCCAATTCAATTGTTTTTCTTTATAATTATATTAATGAATAAAGAGATAATAAATTCAATTAGCTTAAATCATTTTATAAAAAGAAAACAATTAAGGAATGATGAAAATGCCCCACATACTTATAGCGGATGATGAAAAAGATATTAGAGAAATCTGTAAAACCTATTTTGAATTTGAGGGTTATCAAGTAACCCTTGCCGAAAATGGTAAAGAAGCACTTGAGTTCTTAGATGAATCTATAGATTTAATGGTGTTAGACATTATGATGCCTGAAGTGGATGGCTATGACGTGGTCAAAGAAATGAAAGCACAGCAATTGGATATTCCATACATTTATTTAACGGCTAAAACAAGTGAGTCAGATACAATTTTTGGACTAATGTTAGGCGCAGATGATTATGTAAAAAAACCATTTAGCCCAAGAGAACTTGTGATACGAGCGAAAAATTTATTGGATAGATTAGCAACAAAACCTAAAAAACATGAAGTTATCAGTTGTGGTGATCTTAAATTGAATAATGTGACTAAAACAGTAGAAATTAATGGTAAAGCTGTACCATTTCGCATTAAAGAGTTTGAGTTACTTTGGTATTTTATGACACATGAAGATGAAGCTATTTCAAAAACTTCATTAATAGAAGAAGTTTGGGGTTATGAATTTTACGAAGATGTTAATTCACTTAATGTCCACGTTCATCGTATTAGAGAGAAATTGGAAAATAATCGGTTCAATGAATATACAATTTCAACAGTTTGGGGACTCGGTTATAAGTTTCAAAGGAGTGTTTAAATGACGATTCGTAAACAATTAATTTATTCATTTATGGGGTCATTATTTATAACGACACTTTTGGTTTTTATATTATACAAATTAATGTGGTTCGATGTTCATCAAACTATATTACTTACACTTTGCTCTTTTGTATCAAGCATGATGACGATGGCTATAGCGATATTCTTCTCTGTCCCAACGATTCATAAAATTGAGAGATTAAATGATTGCACTGACCAAATTGCTAAAGGGAATTATAAAGTAGGGGATTTAAATATTCAATCACCGAAAGAATTAAAAGAATTAAGTGATGCCTTTAACCAAATGACTATAAGAATCGACAACCAAATGACTCAAATTAAAGCAGAACAAGATGAAAAATTAGGTATGGTCCAGAATTTAGCGCATGACCTAAAAACACCGTTAGCTAGTATTAAGTCGTATTCAGAAGGACTTAATGATGGCATGATTTATACTGAATTAGCTAAGCAAGACGCTTATCAAGTACTTATTAGACAAGCAGATCGTTTAAATCAAATGTTTGATGACTTAACAGATGTCATGTCTGTAAATAATAAACGCTCTAATACGCGAATAAATATTGATCAATTATTGATGCCTATTTTGGAGTCATATCAACAATGTTTGAAAAAGGACAAGAGGCAATTAGAAGTTGATATCCCACCCAATATAAAACCATTCTATCAAGATAAAATCGCATTAGAACGAATTATTACGAACTTTATAGATAATGCATTGAAATTTTCAGATACTGATAAAGTAGTGACAATTGCTGTATTTGAGCATGAAGGTAATATGTTAGGCATTTCAGTGAAAGATGAAGGTATAGGTATAAAGCAACAACATTTAAGATATATTTTTGATAGAACTTATAGAGTAGATAACTCAAGAAATAAAGAAACTGGAGGATCTGGATTGGGGTTGTATATTGCATCGACGTTAGCTAAACAAATAGGTGGTGAAATTTCTGTTGATAGCATACTTGGACAAGGTACGACAATGACAGTATATTTCCCGAGAAATTTAACAGTTTAATTCATATGATTATTTAATAGAAGGTATGTTGTTTGGATATTCAAACAACATACCTTCTATTACGTTTGTTCAAATATAAGTCAATAATCAGTAGTAAAAGAGCGGAGTTTTCGCACTTATTACAATAATATTACAAAGATATAAATTGATAGATAAACTATAGAGACTTTCATGACAGTTTTCAAAAAGGATTTTGCAATAAAAATAACTAGATTGTATGTAATTGGGATGTAAAAAAGAGGTCGTTTATTTTAATTTCATTGTAACCTACAAGAGTTTTATGGATGTTATAGTACTATTTGTGAATTAATTGAAGCAGTAAATTATCTTTGTGTTGGATAATTGAAATTCAATAACAATTTTAAAAATAAAAACGAAAATTATCTTCTGGGAGGATTATTAATAATGAAAAAAACAGTAGTAGCATCAACATTAGCAGTAGGATTAGGTGTAACAGGATTAGCAGCAGGAAATTCAGCAGACGCTTCAGAGCAAGGTGTAGATAAAGCACAATTAGCTCAACAAGCACAAACTAATCCAGAATCATTAAACGAAGCGCCAGTACAAGAAGGTGCTTATAACATTAACTTTAATCATAATAATTTAGACTATAGTTTCCAATCAGACGGCCAATATTGGACTTGGAGCTATGGACAAGGTAATGCTTCAGCAGAGCAACCAGCACAAGCTGAACAACCAACTCAACAAGCTCAACCACAACAAACAGAGCAAGCATCAACTGAGCAACCAGCTCAACAAGCTGCTCCACAAACTGAGCAAACTCAACAACCAAAACAAGAAACAACTCAACAACCAAAACAAGAAACAACTCAACAACCAAAACAAGAAACAACTCAACAACCAAAACAAGAAACAACTGAACAAGCTTCAACTACTTCAAACGAATCAAGCTCAAATGAAGCTTCAGAAGGTTCATCAGGCGTAAATGCACACTTACAACAAATTGCGCAACGTGAATCAGGTGGCGATATTCATGCTACAAACCCATCTTCAGGTGCTTCAGGTAAGTTCCAATTCTTACAAAGTACATGGGATTCAGTAGCACCATCTGAATATCAAGGTCAACCAGCTGGTAACGCACCAGAAGCAGTACAAGACGCTGCAGCTCAAAAATTATATGATGAAGTTGGCGCTTCACAATGGGTAACTGCATAATATAATAGAAATTCAAATTTTAGAGGCTAGAGCATTTATAATGTTCTAGCCTCTTCTTTGTTTATATTTAATTCTTATATATTCACTTAATAAATTACTTAATATTAATATATTTAAATCATATGGAATGAATAAGATTATTAATCATGAAAATAAATCGCTTTTGATTTGGAATTTTTAAATTAGATAAAATATATTTTTTGAAAAGTAATTTATAAATATATTTCTGTAATTGCTATAATAAAATAATTTCTGTATTGGTGTATTCTATATTTCACTTTCTAAAATGTGTGAAAAATAATATATATAAGTGCGTTATTTTCACACTAATTACAAGTATGTTACATAACGAAAAAGTGTATAAATACACCGAGATGCCTACATGGAAGTTTTTAACTACTAATATAGGCATGTTTACCGTACTTTTTAACGTAATGAGGACGTAAAAAATCGATTGTTTTTTTAACTTGGCTGTAACCTACGCGCTTTTTATGGGTGTTATAGTAGTAATTACAAATTAGTTGTAAAAAGTAAACATTTTCGATTGTTGGAATTGCAATCTAATTTTTAAATCTAAAATATAGAAATTATCTCTTAGGAGGATTATTAATAATGAAAAAAACAGTAATTGCATCAACATTAGCAGTAGGACTAGGTGTTACAGGATTAGCAGCAGGAAATTCAGCGGATGCATCAGAACAAAATATTGATCAAGCAAATTTAGCACAACAAGCTCAAAATAACTCAGGACAATTAAATGAATCAGCACTACATGATGGTTCATATGACTATAACTTTAATCAAGACGGAGTAAACTACAACTTTACTTCAGATGGTGAAAACTATAGCTGGAGCTATGGTGAAGGATCAGGAGAAGGTTCAACTAGCTCATCAGCACAAAATACAGATAACAGTGGACAACAAAGTGAACAAGGTACACAAACAGAACAAGCTCCAAGTGAACAATCTTCACAAGCACAACAATCAACTCAACAAAGTGCACCACAACAAGAGTCAGCTCAACAACCACAACAAGAAACAGCTACTCAATCTTCAGCTAGCTCAAACGAATCAAGCTCAAATGAAGCTTCAGAAGGTTCATCAGGTGTGAACTCACACTTACAACAAATTGCACAACGTGAATCAGGTGGCGATATTCATGCTACAAACGCATCATCAGGCGCTTCAGGTAAGTTCCAATTCTTACAAAGCACATGGGATTCAGTAGCACCATCTGAATATCAAGGACAACCAGCTGGTAATGCACCAGAAGATGTTCAAGATGCTGCAGCACAAAAATTATATGATGAAGTTGGCCCTTCACAATGGGTAACTGCATAATATAGATATTCAGTATCAAAAATAGTATAAACTTTAATTGTAAGATTACGGTTGGGACACATAAATGTCTCAGCCGTTTTTTTATTTTGATAATTTTTTTAAACTCAATAAATTATCGATTCAAATATGGGTATACATAAAATAATACGACTCGTAACTTTTAATAAAATTTTGAAGTGAAAAATAAATTTGGAGCATTTAGATAGGGGTAATTAGTATGAGAAAACTTGTAGTGTTCTTGCACAGTTCTTTGGATGGTTTTGTTGAAGGCCCTCAAGGCGCTATGGATATTGGATGGATTACTTATAATCATGAATTAGAAGATTTTGCTAATGAAGTGTTACAAACTGCAGACACAATTGTTTGGGGACGCAAAACATATGAAATGATGTATGATTATTGGCCAACAGTACTATCAAATGAAAATGCTTCTGAGCATGAACTTAACCACGCGAAATGGATTGAAAACGTTGAAAAAGTCATATTTTCAAAAGCTTTGAATAGTGTCGATTGGCATAATTCACGATTAGTTAAAAAGAATGTTAAAGACGAAATCATTCATATGAAACAACAAGAAGGTGAAGATATTGTAGTATTGGGAAGCCCTCGGTTCGCACATTATTTGATGCAATTAGATGTAGTGGATGAATATAAAATTACTGTTTCGCCTACACTGATTGGTAAAGGATTGCCATTATTTCAAAATATACACGAACAAGTAGATTTGAAATTAATTGATAGCAAAACGTTTGAATCAGGTGCTTTAGGACTTATTTATCAAAAAAATAAAGAGTAAACAGAAAATAGAGGTTGGCTAAGTTACCGACCTCTATTTTTGAACAGTACTTTAACATCATTCGTTGTCAAAGGTTCTTTCTGCTTCGGTATCAAACCATAAATGTGGCACAATTTTTTGGTGAGTCATAACTTCATCTCCCATTTTTTAATTTAATACATGTTATATACCCGTTTTAAATATATTGAAGAAATAATGATGGCATAATTAATTTATAACAGAAAAAAGCTGAGACATTTGCATGTCCCAGCTCTAAATATGATTTTAGAAATATTGATTAAGTTGAAGTACATTTATAGTTAGTCTGTTAGTTCAATCGATATTTAATATGTGCTTAATACAGTTTATTGATTTACTAGTTCTTTGAAATTTTCTAAGCGATTAGCTTTTTCTTCTTCACTAATATCATGTTTTTTTACGTAGCGATTATTTTCATGAGCTGCACATTCATGAGAACAAGCACCTAAATAACGTGCTTCATTTTCTTCTGATACTAGAATTTGTTTATTACACTCAGGATTGCTACAGTTGATATAACGCTCACAAGGTGTACCATCAAACCACTCTTTACCTACCACTGTCTTATCTACATGGTTCACTTCTACGCTGATACGTTCATCAAAAACATACATTTTACCGTCCCAGAATTCACCTTTTGTTTCTGGATCTTTACCGTAAGTAGCTATGCCACCTTCAAGCTGACTCACATTTTCGAAGCCTTCTTTTAATAAATAACCTGAGAATTTTTCGCAACGTATACCGCCAGTACAGTAAGTTACAATTTTTTTATCCATAAATTGATCTTTGTTTTCTTTAATCCAGTCAGGTAAATCTCTGAATCTTGTAATATCAGGACGAACTGCGCCACGGAAATGACCAAGGTCATATTCATAATCGTTTCTAGCATCGATAACGATTGTATCGTCGTCTAGTAACGCTTCTCTAAATTCTTTTGGAGATAAATAATCACCAGTTAATTCTCTTGGGTTAACGTCATCTTCAAGATCTAAAGCTACAATTTCTTGTCTTGGGCGTACATGCATTTTCTTGAAAGCATGTCCTTCAGCTTCATCAACTTTAAAAGTGATATCTTGAAATTTTTCATCAGCTTTTAATGCAGCCATATATTTATCGGTAGCTTCAATCGTACCAGAGACTGTACCATTAATGCCTTCTGTCGATACTAAAATACGACCTTTAAGATCTAATTCTTTACAAAAATCTAAATGTTCTGTGGCAAAAGTTTCGGGGTCTTCAATAGTTGTATAGTTATAATACAATAATACTCTGTAATCCATAATTCTATTCTCCTCTAATTGATTTTTATAGTTATTCATTTATATTAATGTTGGGTTATAGTGGTTCGCGTAAAAAGTATACATCACGTTATATTTAATATAAGAACAGTTTATACTTTGAATAAAAGCACAAAATTCTCCTTATTACATTGTAACAAAAAAGGGATAATATTCAATTTATAAATTTGGCTAAATTCAATATTTTAATTAAACGATTAATAGACCGATAAAATTATTCGATGGAAAATATGTTAAATACAAATATTGGTAGAAATTAATTACTCTGCTACTACTATTTGTAAAAAATTTGTTTTTAAATTGTCTAATATGAGTTAATTTCATTTTCACAAAAGATGAGTTTAGTATAAATAGAAGTTATTGAGATATCCTGCGAGAATTACTATACTTTATTAAATATAAGAAGCAATAGGAGTGATAATGATGAAAACTGTTTATTTAGCAGGCGGGTGTTTATGGGGTGTGCAAGCCTTCGTCAAAACACTTCCTGGTGTGATTAATACTGAGGCGGGTAGAGCTAACGGTATTTCGAATACTTTAGAGGGCGAATATGATGGTTATGTGGAAGTTGTTAAGACAGACTTTGATCCTAAAAAGGTGACAATAACAAAGTTGATGGAGTATTTATTTGAAATTATTGATCCATACAGTGTAAATCAACAAGGGGAAGATATTGGTTTGAAATATAGAACTGGTTTATATAGTGAAAACCCTGAACATTTGAAAGAAGCTCAATCTTTTATAGATTTATATGAAAATCATCACCTTATTGCAACAGAAGTGTTACCTTTAACAAATTACGTTAAAAGTGCGAGAGAACATCAAGACCGATTATCCAAATTTCCAAATGATTATTGTCATATACCTAAAAAACTTGTTGAAAAATATAAATAATTGAGTAGTTATCAAGATTACTTTTAGTGACTTAAGTGGCATTGTTACTGCATGTGGATTTTATTTAATCTATCTATATAAAAAGTTGCACAATTATATTTTTTTATAGCGAATGATTCAGAGAATAAATTAGACGTATGCTATAATATACGTTATTACTAAATATTGGTGCGATTAGGAGATTTTCAATTATGAATAAGCCCAAATATCAAATTGTAGCGAATGAAATAAAGGAAAAAATAATAAATAAAACATATCAAGTCGGCATGTTGTTACCAACAGAAAAACAATTTCAGGATAGATATAATGTGAGTCGCTATACGATAAGACAGGCGATGGATGTACTTGTTCAAGAGGGATATATAAAAAAGAAAAAGGGTTCAGGTTCTTATGTTAGCTATAGTTATTTGAACGCGCACCAAACGTATGAAACTAAAAAAATAGGTGTTATCGTGACATATTTATCGGATTATATTTTTCCAAGTATCATTAGAGGTATAGAAAACGTGTTAAGAAAAAATGGCTATTCCTTGATACTAGCAAGTACGAATAATAACCATGAAGAAGAACGTAAATGCTTAGAAATGATGTTGAACCAAGGTGTGACAGGATTAATTATAGAACCTACTAAAAGTAATGTTTATAATCCAAATCTATCTTATTACTCACTGTTCAAACAACGGGATATTCCGATTTTAATGATAAATGCAAAATATGATGAATTGAATTTACCTTATACAGCAATTGATGATGTGAAGTCAGGTTACTTAGCGACTAAGTATTTGATTGATCATGGGCATGAGCACATTGCGTTGATTACGAAAATTGATGACAACCAAGGTAAGCTAAGGATGAAGGGGTATTTTAATGCCTTTGAAAGTAATCATATTCTGTTTAAAGGTGAACATATTTATACATTTGATACTGAAAGTAAACCACAAGTAATCGAACAAATTGTAGAACATATTTGTAATAAAAAGATTAACATTACTGGTTTGGTTTGCTATAACGATGCTATTGCATATGAAGTCATGCAAGAATTAAAAAAAAGAAATATGCAAATACCGAATGACCTATCGGTTGTAGGACAAGACAATTCAGTGTTAAGTAAGTTGAGTGAGATGGATTTAACTACAACTTCCCATCCTCAAGAATTACTAGGTAGTAGAGCGGCTGAGTGGATGATTAGTGCAATAGATACAGATAAACAACAAACATCACAACTCATAGATACATATATTATAGAGCGTAATTCAGTGAAAAAAATATAAATACTGACTCAAATCAATAATTATGTTGGTTTGAGTCTTTTTTAATATTCTGACATGTACGGACAAAATATATTATTAATTGACATGTACGGACAAATGATATAAGGTATATCTGAAAACGTTTTCAAAGGGGCGTTAAAATATGTATGATTTGAATAGGAATTTAAAGAGTGAAGATATTTCAATAGGAATTGAACTAGGCTCTACGAGAATTAAAACTGTAGCTATAGATCAGAATTTAAACACTGTAGCTACTGGGAATTTTGAATGGGAGAACCAATTCATCGATGGATATTGGACATATTCTATTAATGATATTTGGGTTGGTTTGCAGAAAAGTTATAGCGCAATGACAGTAGAAATCAAAGAAAAATATAATTTAACCCTAAGAAAAGTGAGGTCCATTGGGGTGAGTGGTATGATGCACGGCTATTTAGCATTTGATCAAAACGAAGACTTGCTCGTACCATTTAGGACTTGGAGAAATGGCAACACAGCTGAAGCAGCAAAGTTACTTAGCGAAGCATTTCAATTTAACATACCTGAACGCTGGAGTATTGCACATTTGTATCAGGCTATATTGGATAAGGAATCCCATATAAATCGAATAACTTATTTAACTACATTAGCTGGCTATGTACATTGGTACTTAACTGGCGAAAAGGTTTTAGGTATAGGTGATGCTTCAGGTATGTTTCCTATAGACATTGATGCAAAAGGCTATAGAAAAGATTTGTTAGAGGAAGCAAATCATATTTTTAAAACAAAGCATTTTGAAAATTCAGTTGAAAAGATATTACCTGAAATTAAATTAGCTGGTGAAAATGGGGGACTGCTCACAGAAGACGGGGCGACGTTACTAGATTCTTCCGGTAATCTTGAAGCAGGCATTTTGATGTGTCCCCCAGAAGGTGACGCTGGTACAGGTATGGTTGCAACAAATACAGTTGCTCAGAATACAGGTAATATATCTGCTGGCACAAGTGCGTTTGCCATGGTTGTACTATCAAATGCTTTAAAAGACATGTATCCCGAGATTGATGTTGTGACAACTCCTGATGGCAGCGAAGTAGCCATGATTCATACTAATAATTGTACTTCAGATATTAATGATTGGATGAATTTATTTGGTGAAGTGCTAAGTATCATGGGCGTTGATTTTTCATCTGATGAGTTGTACGGACATATTTTTGAGCGTTCATTAAGTAGTGATGATAACATAGGTGGTTTACTTTCATATAATTATGTCTCTGGAGAGAACATCACAGATGTAGAAACTGGCTATCCGTTATTTATACGAGAACCTAATTATCAGTTCAATTTAGCAAATTTTATGAAAATGCATTTATTTAGTGCCTTTAGTACTTTGAAAATTGGTATGGATTTACTAAAGGAAAATGAATCTATCAACATAGATAAGTTAATTGCTCATGGTGGGATATTTAAAACAGAAGAAATCGCTCAACAAGTGCTAGCTTCTGCACTTGAACAACCTATAACGGTTATGGAAACAGCAAGTGAAGGTGGTGCTTGGGGCATTAGTGTTTTAGCGTATTATGTCGCATTAGATACTGAAGCACCGTTAGATGTCTTCCTTAAAGAATCGGTATTTATAAACACTAAAGAAAGTACATTAAAACCAATAGAACAAGAAGTAGTTAATTTTAATAACTATGTAGAAAAAATGAAAAATGGATTATCAATTGAACAATCCGCATCTAAATATTTAGGAGGGGATACGAATGCTCGAAGCGTTAAAATCTGAAGTATATAAAGCGAATTTAGAATTACCTAATAGAGGCTTAATTAAGTATACATGGGGTAATGTCAGTGCGTTTGATTCAGAATCACAGCTATTTGTTATTAAACCAAGTGGTGTGGATTATGATGAAATGAGGCCTGAGGATATGGTGGTTTGTAATTTAGACTGTGAAATTGTTGAGGGGGATTTGAAACCATCTTCAGATATGCCAACACATGCAGTGCTATATAAAAAATTCGACGACATTGGCAGTGTGGTACATACACATTCACCTTGGGCGACTACTTGGGCACAATCTGGACTGCCAGTTCCTGCGATGGGCACCACACATGCGGATACATTCTATGGAGATATTCCATGCGCAAGATTCTTAACAACAGAAGAAATAAACAAGGATTATGAGTATGAAACAGGGAATGTCATCGTTGAAACATTTGATGAAAAAGGGATAAACCCACATGAAATACCTGCTGTTTTACTACATGGACATGCACCGTTCATATGGGGAGAAAGCTGTGACAAGGCCGTCATGAATGCAGTTGTTTTAGAAGAAATATGCAAAATGAATATATTTACGCGCCAGTTAAACCCATTTGCTGAAACATTGCCTAAAGCAATACTCGATAAGCACTTTGAAAGAAAACACGGAAAGAACGCCTACTATGGCCAAAAATAAGGGGGAAATAAAATGACAAATATAAAGAAATTCTGGTTTGTAGTCGGATCACAAGCACTATATGGTGAACAGGCATTAGATCAAGTTAAACAAAATGCCCAAAATATAGCTGACGGGTTGAATAAAAGCGGGATATTACCTTTTGAGATTGAATTACAGCCTAAGTTGGCAGTCTCAGCAGATGTCATTACTGAAATTATGAAAGAAGCCAATTATCGTGATGATATTTTAGGTGTTATTACTTGGATGCATACATTTTCACCAGCAAAAATGTGGATAAGAGGTACTAAATTACTACAAAAACCACTATTACATTTAGCGACACAATACAACGAAGATATTTCCTGGGAAAACATCGACATGGATTATATGAACCTACATCAATCGGCACATGGGGATAGAGAATATGGTTATATTAATCGCCGTTTGAATAAAAATAATGAAGTTATATTTGGTCATTGGAAAGACGCAAATGTGCAACAGCAATTAAGAGATTGGATGCTTATAGCCAATGCTTATAGTGAAAGTTTTAATTTAAAAGTAGCTAGATTTGGTGACAATATGCGTAATGTGGCAGTAACAGAAGGAGATAAGATAGAAGCACAAATTCAATATGGTTGGACTGTTGATTATTATGGTATCGGTGATTTAGTCGAATACATTAATCAAGTTTCTGATGAAGACGTAGATGAATTATTTAAAACATACGAAAATTTATACGAATTTGATTATAGAAATTATAGTGAAGACGAATTTAATAGTTCCGTTAAAGAACAAATTAAGTACGAGATCGCAATCAAACAATTCTTGGATGAAGGTGGTTATACTGCTTTCACTTCAAACTTTGAAGATTTACACGGTATGCAACAATTACCAGGTTTAGCAGTACAAAGATTAAATGAACAAGGATATGGATTTGCTGGCGAAGGAGATTGGAAGACAGCAGCATTAGACCGTTTGTTGAAAATTGCTGCAGAAAATGAATCAACAGGATTTATGGAAGATTATACGTATGATTTAAGAAGCAGCCATTCACATATTTTAGGATCACATATGTTAGAGGTCGATCCGACACTTGCCGAAACGAAACCAAAACTTGTTGTGAATCCATTAGGCATAGGTGATAAAAATGACCCAGCAAGGTTAGTGTTTGATGGTAAATCAGGTGAGGGTGTTGTCGTAACTATGCTTGATTTAGGGACACATTATAAATTTATTATTAATGAAATAGAAGCTAAAAGACTCGATGAACCTGCTCCTCATTTGCCGGTAGCTAGAGTGCTATGGGAAGTGAAACCATCATTAGAAAAAGGTGTGAAACGTTGGATAGAAGAAGGCGGCGGACATCACACGGTACTTTCTCTGAAATTAACACGATTACAAATAGAAATATTGTTAAAAATGTTTGACGCAGAATACACGCTAATTAATTGAATGTCAAAAACGTTTGTCGTGAATTGATGCATATGTGATTAAGTTTTTCATTAAAAAGAGGGTGAATGGGATGAAAGTTAACAGTAAGGTTTCAAATCGTTTTATCTATTTCTTTGGAGCATTCGGTGGTATATTATTCGGTTATGATATAGGGGTTATGACTGGAGCGCTACCATTTTTAAGAGAAAACTGGGGTATAGAAAGTGGATTTATTATAGGTTTAATTACATCTTCAGTTATGTTGGGAGCGATATTTGGAGGTATTTTAGCTGGTAAACTGTCGGACAAGCTAGGTAGAAGAAAAATGATATTAATTTCAGCAATTATTTTCGTTATTGGTTCAATCTTGTCAGGGATTGCACCCCATGAGGGTAATTACTTTTTGATTATATCTAGAGTTATACTTGGTTTGGCAGTGGGTGCAGCTTCAGCATTAGTGCCTGCTTATATGTCTGAAATGGCGCCAGCGAAATATCGTGGCCAATTATCAGGCATGAATCAGACTATGATTGTATCAGGAATGTTATTATCTTACATTGTTGATTATTATTTAAGAGGGCTACCTATAGAGATTGGTTGGAGATTAATGTTGGGTATTGCGGCTGTTCCGGCATTAATTTTATTCTTAGGTGTCTTAAGGTTACCAGAATCTCCAAGGTTCTTAATTAAAAATAATCGGTTTAAAGAAGCTAAACTGGTATTAAGTAATCTTAGAAATAATCGTAAAGTCGATGAAGAATTTGAAGAAATTAAAAAAACAATTCAAAAAGAGAATAACGTGAAAAATAATCAATCATTAGCCACATTATTTAATGGTAAATATAAATACTTAGTAGTTGCGGGATTAGGTGTAGCAGCATTTCAACAGTTTCAAGGGGCGAACGCAATATTTTATTATATTCCATTAATTGTAGAACAAGCTACTGGAAATTCTGCGAGTAATGCGCTTATGTGGCCTATTATTCAAGGTGTAATACTTGTATTAGGGTCATTACTCTTTATTTGGATAGCCGATAAATTTAACAGAAGAACATTGCTTATGCTAGGTGGTACAGTAATGGGCTTATCGTTTATATTGCCTGCTATTATTCATATGTTTTTACCAAATGCGAATCCGATATTGATAGTAATCTTTTTAAGTATTTATGTTGCCTTCTATTCCTTTACATGGGCACCACTTACATGGGTTATTGTCGGTGAAATATTCCCGTTAGCAATTAGAGGTTTTGCTTCGGGTAGTGCGTCATCATTGAACTGGATTGGTTCTTTCTTAGTTGGTCTTTTGTTCCCAATTATGACAGCTTACTTTTCACAACAAATTGTTTTTGCTATTTTTGGTGTTATCTGTATACTCGGTGTATTGTTTGTGAAGAAATTTGTTCCAGAATCAAGAGGTCATACGCTTGAAGAGATTGAAGCGATTGGAGAGTCACACAATGCGAATAAGGTTAATGCACAAGTGAAAAATATATAATAATTTAAGTAGAAAAAAACGCGGTAGATAATAAAAGGCCTTTTCTATGAAACTCCTCAATAAAGAAGGGTTTCTAGAAAAGGCCTTTTAATGCATATGTTTATTTAAAGAAACCTAAAATGAAGTCTACACCTTTACCTAAAACCTCTGCGATGCTTAGTCCCATTGTGGCCCAGTCGTGTGCTAAACCTGCATTTACTGCGTTACCAATTGCTTCTACGATTCCTGACATGTGAAACACTCCTTTATTTTAGAAATTTAAAATTAAAACATTTGCTTTAATTTGTTAAATACAATATAACTTGTTTTGTTAATTAATTGCATAAAAATGCCTAACTAAACATTTTTTATACCTAAGTGTAATAATAGTTTTTTTATAGGAATTGTAAGTATAGTGTGTGAATTTTAATTCTTTGTAATTTTTTAATATTGTATAGCGCTTTTGTTGGAATTGTGACATGACGATAAGTTATAAATCTAAATTTATTATGGATAAGAGCGATGTTAATGAAGCGAAGGAAAAAATAGGAGTAGGGTAATGAGACCATTTTAGCAAAAATTGAGTCATTACCTTTTTTTATTCATTTCACTCCTAATATTATTAGACATATTTTTAAATATGTTCAGTAACGCTAAGGTTTGTTTGTTTTTATATTTTATAGGTATATAATCGCATTATGAATGATAATTGACAGTGTGTTTAATAAGGGGGAAGGGCATGTCTGAAGTTGCAGCTAAACTAACAAGTGCGACAAAACATTATGGCAAAAAGAGAGTTTTAGATCATATTAATATTGAATTACCATTTGGGAAAATTTTAGGGTTAATTGGTCCAAGTGGTTCGGGTAAAACGACAACGATTAAGTGCCTTATGGGTATGGAGAAATTGGATGAAGGTCATGCTCAAATATTCGATACGAATATACCTAACCGTAAAATTCTTAATGAAATTGGCTATATGGGTCAAAGTGATGCACTATATGAATCGTTAACTGCTCGAGAAAATTTAGTCTTCTTTGGTAATTTGATGGGGTTAGACGGCGATAAGCTAAAACAAGCGATTGATAAAAATTGTAGAAAAAATTCCAGATAATATGCAGCAAGGCAATAAGCAATCCTCAGAGAATGTAGAGTTGGATAATCATTATCTATATGGCGATTCAGATAGTACGTATTTTGATAAAATGTTCCCAATTTTAATTGGTTTCTTTGTTTTCCTCTTCGTATTTTTAATATCTGGTATCGGATTACTTAGAGAGCGTACTAACGGTACACTTGAACGTTTATTAGCAACATCGATTAAAAGAAGTGACATTGTGTTTGGCTATTTAGCAGGTTATGGTTTATTTGCTATATTACAAACGTTACTCATCGTGTTTTATGCGATTATTATCTTAAACATAGAACTTGCAGGGAGTATATGGTGGGTATTGTTAGTTAATATTTTAATCGCATTGGCCGCATTGGCTATGGGAATATTTGTTTCAACTTTTGCTAATTCTGAGTTCCAAATGATTCAGTTTATACCTATTGTAGCAATTCCTCAAATCTTTTTCTCAGGTATTATTCCTTTAGAGAATATTGCTAATTGGGTAAGTTTTATAGGTTATCTATTTCCTTTAAGATATGCAGGTGATGCATTGACACACATTATGATAAAAGGACAAGGGCTTGAATATATTTGGTTTGATATTTGTATATTATTTGTCTTTATGATCGTGTTTACCATTTTAAATATTATTGGGCTTAAACGTTATAGAAAAGTTTGATTTTGTATTAACTTGAAAAACTAAAAGCTCCTTTCTAAACAGTAACACTGTTAAGAAAGGAGCTTTTTTTAATCTTTAAAATTTTGCTGACAAGATTTTAGCCAATTGATATTATGTGTTTCTCTTTCAATAGCATAATCTAATACAAGATAATGCCCAAAATGTTGTTCTTGAGATGCTTCATTACTAAATAATGCCGTACGTCTTTCTTTTAAATGTTCTAACTTTAATTCGTGTAAATGAATTTGCTCGTCAAACATTACTGGTAATATAGGATCATTTCTATCATTGATAAAATACAATTTTAAATTGAATTCATTTTTGTGAACTGACAACTCAGGTGTTGGGGAAACTAACCATTCATTCAGTAATTGTCGTCCTGTATCTGTAATAGCATATATCTTTTTTTCTAACTTTTCTCCTGTTATTTCAATCGTTTTATCAATTAAAAGACGACCATGCAATTTTTTTAATTCAGGATAAATTTGACTGTGATTTGCTTGCCAAAATTCACCAATATCACGTTCAAAAGCTTTCTTTATATCATAACCAGACATACGTTCATTTTTCAAAAGGCCTAGTAATACATATTGTAATATGTTTTTTTGTGCCATAACATCCTCCTTGACGTTTTATCGAATAAAGTATAGCATTTATATGTAATCAAAAACATGTAATTAATTACATGTTTGGAAGGAGCTTTTTTTATGACTAATAATTTTGAAACATTAGAAGATTTTTTAGGTACACATCTTATTTATACTTATGATAATGGTTGGGAATATGAAATGTATGTGAAAAATGAGAATACGATTGATTATCGTATACATGGTGGTATGGTAGCTGGTAGATGGGTTAGAGATCAAGAAGCTAATATCGTGAAATTAACTGAGGGAGTTTTTAAAATAACTTGGACTGAACCAACAGGTACAGATGTAGCATTAGATTTTTTACCTAATGATCAGATTATGCACGGTACAATTTTCTTCCCTAAATGGGTTGAAGAGCATCCAGAAATTACAGTGACTTACCAAAATGATCACATTGATTTAATGGAAGCATCTCGTGAAAAATATGATACTTATCCTAAATTAGTCGTACCTGAATTTGCGAAGATTTCATATATTGGTAACGCAGGACAAAATAATGAAACGGTTGTTAATGTCGCGCCATATGAAGGTATTTTAGAAGATATTAGAAGCGGTAAGTTTTTTGATGAAAATTATCAACATACAAATAGTAATTCGTTAATTAAATAAGTTTATAGAAAATGGTCAACCTTCATAGAGCGTTGACCATTTATTATATGTGAAAGTACCTTAATGGTTACTATATCGAATGAGAATTGCTTTGAACTTTTTCCTCTTTATTTGAAATAGATGTCACGTCTTCTTTTTTCCAAACATTCTCTAGTTCTTCAAGTGTTTTACCTTTGGTTTCAGGAATGAATTTCCAAACGAATAGTCCTGATAAAATACTCATCAGTGCGTAAAAACCATAAGTCATGGCGCCGCTAATATCCATCATAGTTGGATAAGTAGATGTGATCGTAAAGTTAGCTAACCATTGCACTGCCACAGTTATTGCCATAGCACTACTTCTAATTCTATTAGGGAATATTTCTGATAATAATACCCAAATAATAGGTCCCCAACTCATCATAAATGAAGCAGTATATAGTACTAAAAATATTAAAGTTATAACACCAAATGTACCGTTTGCAGCTAAGACACTCATACCAATCATGCCGATTGCCATACCAGTTGATCCAATTATTAGTAAAGGTTTGCGTCCAAATTTGTCTACATATAATATAGCAATGATTGTGAAGATGACGTTTACTAAGCCCATGACAACGGTTTGTATCATAGATGTGTTACTACCTGAACCTAAATTTTCAAAAATACGAGGTGCGTAATATAAAGCAACATTAATTCCAATAAATTGTTGGAAAACAGATAATAAAATACCTACTATAATAACAGTCTTACCAAAACTGAAAAGTGGTGCTTTCACATCTGTTAATTTACTTTTAGTAGCTAAAATGTCATTTAGGACATTTTGAGCATGATTCTTAGAAGAATAAATTCTATTAAGCACCGAGAGGGCTTCTGTGTTTTTATTACTTAATGATAAGAACCTAGGTGTTTCAGGTACTAAAAATAATAAAAAGAAAAATGCTATTGCGGGAATCGCTTCAGTAACAAACATATAACGCCATCCAATATCTTGAATCCAACTTTGGGGTTGGCCATATGTAATACCGTAATTCACAAAATATACTACTAACATACCAAATATAATGGCAAATTGATTCCATGAAACGAGTTTACCCCTAATTGACGAAGGGGCTATTTCACTAATGTACATAGGAGAAATTGCAGAAGCTAATCCTACGCCGATACCGCCAATAATCCGGTACAGATTAAATGCTATGAGTAGACCAAGATTAGATTCAGTTGAATTGAAAAATAAAAATTCAGGATAGCCTGACAAAATTGCAGAAACGATAAATAGGATGGCAGCTACTTGTAATGATTTTTTTCTACCTAAGCGACTTGAAAAACTTGAAGACAATAGACCGCCAATAATACAACCGATTAGTGCACTAGACACAGTGATGCCATGAATGAAACTGCCATAATCTTTCGTCAAATATTGCTGTAGAGATTGTTCAGCTCCAGAAATAACTGCTGTGTCATAGCCGAATAATAAACCACCGAGCGTTGCGATTAAAGCTATTTTAAAAATAAATTTCTTATTATTATAAGTTGACATATATCCATCCCCTTGATAGATCACTTAAATTTATTAAGTTTTTGAGTTACTGGCTGCGTAGCGTCATAAATTGTTTTATAAATATTAAATAAGTCTTGATAAGATTTTGTGTTTGTTTCAATGGGATATACTTTTTGATGGTATGCTATCCATGCTTCGCTCATTTCGTTGAAAGTATTAAACCATTGCTCTCCCATAGCTGCTATCATAGCTGCACCATAAGCTGGACCTTGTTCTTCTGTTCGTGTAGTAATAGTTGTATTGAAAATATCTGCTTGAATTTGAAGCCATTGATTATTTTTAGCTCCACCACCAATTGATACAATTTCATTAATGTTAATAGCGTTGTTTTTCATAATTTGAATACTTTCATTAATCGAATAAGTAATGCCTTCGATAACAGCACGTTTCATATCGAGCTGTGTCGTATTTGCATCTAAACCGATGAAACTACCTCGTACTGAAGCATCGTTATGTGGTGTACGTTCACCTAATAAATAAGGCGTGTACATTAATCCATTAGCACCAACTTCTGAGTGATTAATATCTTTTAAAAAAGTAGTGAAATTTTCATCAGCTGAGATAAGGTGCTTAAGCCATTCGAGACTATATCCAGCAGATAAAGTCACACCCATAATGTATTTTTGGTTTGGAACACAATGGTTAAAGTAATGTACGTTTCCGTCATTTTCATAATCAGTACGATTTTCAATAGACAATGCTACGCCTGAAGTTCCGATACTGACGAGTTGTTTTTGTTCGTCGGTAATACCTGAACCTAAAGCGCCACAAGCATTATCTGCGCCACCTTGGTACACATTAATGTTCGAATCAATACCTAAAGTATTTTTTACTTTTTCAGTTAATTGTCCACTTTTTTGATGTGAAGCAATAATTTCTGGGCAAATGGATGGATCAATATTTAAACGATGCAATAATTCTGTGGACCAATTTTCATCTTTTACACTAAACATGATTGTACCTGCAGCGTCTGAAGGTTCTGTGTAAACATTACCTGTCAATTTATAGACTATGTAGTCTTTAGGCAGCATAAACTTAGAGATACGCTTGTAGTTCTCTTTCTCGTTATTCTTTAACCACATAAGCTTAGGTAAAGTGAATCCTTCTAAAACAGTGTTTTGTGTTAATTGTAATAATGAATTAAGGCCTAGATTTTGTTTAATATCTTCAACTTCTTGAGACGTTCTTGTATCATTCCATAAAATGGCTGGTCTAATTGGATTGCCTTCTTGATCAATGACTACTAGACCATGCATTTGTCCAGAAAAACTAATGCCAGTAATATCATTCTGAGTATAATGATTTAATATATGTTTTAGACTCTCCAACGTTGCTTCATACCAAATTTCAGGATCAATTTCGCTGTATCCTGACTTAGGGTGTGCCGTATTATAAGAGACGCTGTAAGATTCTACAACGTCGCCACTTTTATTTACTACAAGTGTTTTTAAAGCACTCGTGCCAATATCTATACCAATTACATAGGCCATTTTTATCAATCCTTATTATTAATATTTAAGATATATTGATTAATTTGTGATTTAATAACTTCTAAATGATCAGAGGTATTATTAATTGTATTAATATTGAAAGCATAATCTTCTAATTCTTTAAATGAAGTCTCTCCTTCAACTATTTTCTTACCAATGCCTTCATTAAATGATTTGTATTTTTCATCCATAATATTTTCAAAGAAATTATCTTCAATCATCTTATAAGCAACCCGTAGGCCTAATGCGAAAGTATCCATACCCGCAATGTGAGTTAAAATTAAGTCCTCTTGTTTAAATGATGTTCTTCTAGGTTTAGCATCAAAGTTTAATCCTCCTGGAGCCAACCCGCCATTTTTAAGTATTTCGTACATTGCTAACGTAGTATCGTATACATCAGTTGGAAATTCATCTGTATCCCATCCTAAAAGGGGATGTCCTTGGTTAGCATCTACTGAACCCAACATATTGTTATCACGTGCATATCTTAATTCGTGTTGGAATGTGTGGCCAGCCAGTGTCGCGTGGTTAGCTTCAATATTAAATTTAAAGTCTTTATCTAAACCATATTTTTGTAAGAAAGCGTGTGCAGTTGCAACATCAGTATCATATTGATGTGTGGTAGGTTCTTTAGGTTTTGGTTCTATTAAAAATTGACCCGTATAGCCAATTTCATCTGCGTAACTTTTTGCCATTTTAAAGAAAGTAGCTAAGTTATCTAACTCTAATTTCATATTAGTATTTAATAAACTTTCATAGCCTTCACGACCGCCCCAAAAAACAAAGTTTTCAGAACCAAGTTTTTTAGCAATTTCTAATGATTTTTTTACTTTTGCAGCTGCATATGCAAATACTTCAGCATTTGAAGACGTGGCTGCACCATGAACAAAACGCTTGTGAGTAAAGTTGTTGGTTGTATTCCAAAGTAATTTCTTACCAGTTTGATCCATTTTTTCTTTAATAAGTTCTACAATGATATCTAAATTTTCATTAGATTCTTTTAAAGATGCGCCTTCTGGAGCAATGTCTACATCGTGAAAACAAAAGTAATCAATACGTGTTTTTTCCATAAATTCAAAAATTGCTTCTACTCTTGCTTTTGCTTTTTCCATCTCGTCTAATGAATCCCAATCACGTTCCGCAGCACCCACACCGAATGGATCGGAAAGGTCAGCAGTAAAAGTGTGCCAATAAGCGACACTGAATCTTAAAAGTTCTGACATGGAGTGATTACCAAGTTTTTCTTCAGGATTGTAATACTTAAAACTAAAAGCGTTATTTGACTTAGGACCTTCGTAATTTACTTTATTGATATCAAAATAAGACATAATATTCCTCCTACATTTTAGTTGGTTAATTTAATAAACAAACTAACTTTAGAGGTAATATAGCACATTGTTCATTTTTTGTAAACGCTTACCAAAAAATAAAAAAGAGTGGGTCAGAAATCGATTTAGCTCGAAAGATTTCATTGACCCACTCAAATAAGGAAGAATAGACGATCCGAGATATCTATTTTATAACTCAGACTGCTGTAATTATTTAATATTCATTTGAATGTTATTTATATTTAATGTTTTTTGCATTATTGCTAAAGCACCACCCAATAAAGTAGCTTGTTTTACATTCGTGGTTAAATGTAATTGAATTGGACTACCTTGAGAAAAATAGGAGAATTGCTCTTTAATTTCATTTAAAATATTTGGTAATTCATTAATTAAAGGACAGTTAATATAAATAGCGTCTGGGTTAAATTGTGTATTCAAATTATGAATCAGAACTGTCATTTTATTAATAAATTGTTTGATTTCATGAGCAACAATTGAATTTCCCTCGTTGTAATATTGGATTAGTTCTGTAAACGTCAGTGTGACGCCCAAACTATTATTTATTTTCTGTATTAATGCGTCTTGAGAGCATATATCCTCGATTTTATAATATTTGTTGTCATTCTCATTTATAGATTCCAATACCAATGTCTTACCTATCTCTCCAGCCTCTCCGTTTGAGCCACGATAAAGTTTTTTATTTATTATGATGCCAGCGCCTATACCTTTGTGAATACTTAAAGTAATCAAATTATTTATGTTTGAATTAATATATAAACTTTTTTCATATAGCGCTGATAAATTTGCTTCATTTTCTATAACGACAGGAACATTTGTGAATGACTTTAATTCATCAGTAAATGTGCGTTTCTCATTTTTATGAAAAGGAAGATTGATTATGTTTTGCTCATCGTCAACGATACCATGTATGGATATAGATATACCAAGTAACCCATGTAACGTATCATATTTTTCTGAGACGTTTATATTAGATTTTAAAATTTGTAATATACTGCTTACATTTTTATCATTTAATTTGTAGGAATCTTGCTTTAATATAGTAGCATCAAAGTAGTTGTACATTAATTCAACGGAATCATATGTTAAATCCATGGAAATATAGTAGCCATATTTTTGATTGATCTCGAGTAAAATAGGCTTTCGTCCACCACTTTTAGTACTATTACCTTCTCCTACTTCATTAACTAAACTCTTGTGTTTTAAGTTGTTCAGAATGTTAGAAATAGTAGCTTTATTAAGTTCTAAATTCTTCGATATTTGTGTTCGTGAAATATTACTGTTATTGAATATTTGTTTTAATACACGCTTCTCATTTTCATTTGCTATAAAATTATTTTCCATTTATTATTACCTCTTATCTAATTTGGACAGGGGAAGTTCGGTTAATATTACCAAGTGTAACATAGTGTAATTTGAGTACTAGATGTTGGCAAACGATATAAGCAACATTATTCTATAATCAATTATATATTATAAAGTAGAAAATATAAATTTAAGTTATAGACGTAGAATGTCGAATGAGAATAGATCAATTAATGTACTATAAAAATTAATAACTAAATTAAGCAAGTCTAAAAACTACTGAATAAACAATAATTATGATTCAATTTTTCATAATTCTAGTCACGTGAATTTAAGTGGGTGAGCTTAAATTCAAAATTGATTTGCGAACTGATTGTTATGTAATGGAAATAAAATAGATATAATATAATTATTGATTTTATAATAGTATAATTAATTTAAATATAGTAACTTGATTGACAACTGTTTTTGAAGCGAGTATGATATAAAAATGTATAAGGGGTGTACTATTTCAGAAATTTATATATCACCATAAATTTGAATAGCTATAAACGCCCCCGGAATAAGCATTTTAGCATGTTTCGGTTTTTAAAACTCTAATAGTACACACGGTGTACTATTGTAAAAAGGAAGGTAAGAAAAGATGTTTAATGAATTTAAATTTATTTTTAGAAACAAAATGTTAATTATAGCGCTTATAGCAATCGCAGCTATCCCATTGCTATATGTAGCATTATTTGTTGGTTCTATGTGGAATCCTTATGATAAGACAGACCAATTAAAGATTTCTATTGTTAACCAAGACAAGACCGCAAAGTTGAATGATGAAAAAGTCACAATCGGTGATGATGTAGTAGACAAATTAAAAGATAATGATAAGTTTGACTTCCAAGAAGTTTCTAAAAAAGAAGCATATGACCAACTTGAAAGAGGTAAAAGTGTTGGAACAATCATTATCCCTGAAGATGCATCAAGTAACGCAACAACATTATTAGATAAAAACCCTAAAAAAATAAATTTAGAAACACAAGTAAATCCAGGTTCAAGTTATACTGGTAGTCAATCAGCTCAGAAAGCAATTAATACAGTGACAGACTCAATCAAAGAAAATATCCGTTCTAATTATTTAGACCAATTATTTGATAGTGCTAAAAAATCAAAATCTGGCTTCCAAGATACTTCTGAAGCTTTAGGCAAAATGTCAGGCTCTGAATCTCAACTTATTGATGGAAATCAACAAGTTACAGATGGTTTGAAACAGCTAGAACCTGCAGTAGGACAGCCTGCACAACAGTTGATTTCAGGAAATCAACAAGTTACAGATGGTTTAACTCAATTACAACAAAATAATAATCAATTAAAAGAAAAAATTGACCAATCAGTTTCTCAACAAGAGGGAGTTGCATTTGAAGGAGATAACGAAAAAGCTCTAAATAATGTGACGAAAGTGAATGAAAATAATGCTACAGAAGCTGATAAATATGGTGAAACAATCGTCCCATATATGGCAAGTGTTAGCTTATTTGTAGGCGCAGTTTCATTTAGCGCAATTTATCCTTTAAGAAAAGTGTTAAGTAAAGAGATAACATCAATCAAACAAGTATTCGGTAAACTATTACTATATCTTGTACAAGGTACAATATCAGCACTCTTAATGAGTAGTTGGGCGATATTTGCTCTGAATATGTCTATCGATAATATTGGCAAATTTATCTTAGTAGGATTATTGTGGGCCATCGCAGCAATTACCATCACAACATTCTTAAGCCTATTGCTAGACAGAATTGGGCTCTTTATATCAATGGTTTTACTGATACTACAGTTAAGTTCAAGTGAAGGGATGTTCCCAATAGAATTATCAGCACAATTCTTTAGATGGATCCACCCATTCTCACCAATGTCATACGCAATACAAGGTTATAGAGAAGCAATCTTTACTCATGCCGGACATTTCAACTTTGGTTTTGTTGTAGCCTTACTCATTGGTATTATTGCAGTAATGATTATTTTACAATATATAGTAATATTATGGTTTAACAAGAGACAAAGAGTACCTTTCTCAATAGAGTTTAAATAAGTGTTATTCGGAGGTGGCTTATTTGGAAAATGTAGATAAGACAATTGAAGAAGCGATTATTAAATTTCAAATAGTAATGTTGCATTTAAATAAAGAGATTGTAGATATCGTTAAAGAGACTGGGCTAAGTAATTTGCCTTCAAGAGAACAAATTGAAGCAATGAGAATTATAAAAACTGAAGGTAAGGTAACGATTAATGAATTAGCTCGTTTACAAAACATTTTTAAAACGGCTGCATCAAAACGAATAGCGAAATTAGAAGAGATGGGCTATGTGCAACGTGCACATTCAGATAACAAACGTATCAAACTCATTAAATTGAGTGATGAAGGTGAAGCATTTTTGAAGAAAGCAACGTCTGTTATGACAGAAGCAGTGAAAGATCGCCTTGGAAATAAATTTACAGCCGAAGAAGTTCATCATTTCGTAGATCAACTTACACATATTAATAATGCTTTTAGAGAACACAAATAAATTACAAAATAATGGTCCGAGACATGGAGAGATGTTTCGGACCTTTTTTTATATAAATATGCTTGTCGAAAAATTATTACAGCAAATCATTTTAAGCAAGCAGATTTTCTGTCTGGTGTTCTAAATTTTCCAGCTAATATTAAAAGATGTATAACTATAATTTGAAAAAAGTTAATAATTATATAATGTGGACTTAGATATTCGCAATTAGTATAATTAACATTGTAATTAAGTATTTTTTATATTATGTTGGTAAAGATTATTGTTTTAATAAATTTAATTATATAAATAGGAGGAACATTGTTATGAAAAGAACAATAGAACGCGTTCTAACGTGGATTGGTATTGCGCTACAATTAATTGCTGTAATAATATTGGCTATTTTAATTCCAACGTTTGGAAATAATGAAATCAAAGATACTTTTATTAATCAAATGATGCAAGAAGAGTCTAGCCTTACGTATGGTGATGCTAATGCATTCTTTAGTTCATTAAGCGGAATTGTAACTGCAGGTTTAATAATAGGTATTATAATCTTAATTATTGCATTGATAGCAGCATTCTTAATTGGTAAAAAAGCTAAAATAGCAGGTGTTTTACTAATTATTGCAGGTGTGATTTCTTTATTAGGTAATTGGATTAATGCTGTACTGTGGATTGTTGCTGGTATCATGTTATTAGTGAGAAAGCCCAAAGCGCCTGTTTATAGTAAAGACAATGATGAGGATATAAATCCATATATTAAAGATGGTTCACAAATCAATGAACACAATAATTCGTTTGTATTATCAGAAGAACAAAAAGAAAATGAAAAAGAAGCTATAAAAGATGAATATACAAAATCAGATGAAGAAAATAAATATAAGTACTAAATTACAATTGTAATAACATCATTTTAAACACCAAGTCGCCTTAATGTATGCGAAACTTGGTGTTTTTTTAATATACAAGATAAGACTTGAAATCATTCAGATTTTATTAAATCTAATATTTGTTGTAAATATTTGTATAACTCATGCTGTTCAATAGTTTCATTAACCTGATTAATAGGATTTTGATTGATAAATTCTTTAGGTGACATGTGCATTATATTTTTAAAATCACGTAAATAAGTATTGTAAGAACGAAATCCATATTCTCTCCAGGTAGATTCCCAATTACCATGTAATAAAAGTTCCCTCGATAAACTATAAATCTTCACTTTTTTAATATACTTTAATAAAGATATATTCATTTTCTTTGAAAATTCACGTGAGAGGTAACTACTGTTCACAAAAAATTTCTTTGAAATATAAGATAAAGGCTTTTTATAATTTGTATTGATATATTCAACTACATTTTTAATTAAGTTATGTGAGTATGACATATTTACATACAAATTATCTTTTGAATGATTAAGGTAGTTAATAAGTTTTATTACTCCAATATCTGCATTAAAAAAATCTTCCTCTAGAATCCCTTTAAGTGTCTCAATATAAGTTTCAGTTATCACTTTTGGTGGTGGATAGTTGTCTGAAGCACCTTCTCGATAGACTAATGAAAAGCGGTGATAGGTTATGTTGTTTATAGAAATACAAGCAATGATAGCTTGCCTACTAATTATTAAATTTTCTTCGAAGTCATAAACTATAAAAACTTCACCTTGTTGGAACGTATACGTTGAAGTCAATTTTTGAAAAGAGACTTCACCTGCGATAACTAAATATAAATTCGCGAAGTTAGGTGTATTTAAATAGTTTAGTTTGTCATGTTGTTTATAAATAACTAGGTTGTAATTCACTATGCTCCCTCCGACCTTTTTATAGTGGAATGAATTCTTGAATTAATTTCAGCCACAAAAGCATATATTATATTAAAAATATTACAACTAATTTATATTACGGTCAATTAATAAACTAAAGTTAAATAAAAATAACTTAATAATAAAAAAACATTCGATTTAGTGGTCGGTTTAACATGACTTTTTAAAATTTTTTGCTTAGAAATACCATTGTTTTACTCTGGTTTTTAGATTTGAATTCTATGATAGAAGTTTTTGGGTACGCATGCTCAATTCATTGAGGGAGTGATATAAATAACCTATAGATTATCTAGATGTAAATTACTTATTAAAAAATATTCTTCTATAGTCATTTGGTTGTGTTGTTTTTGAATGCTTAAATAAAACGTATTAAATAAACTAAATTGTTTTATTGAGGAAGATGTTTAAAAGGTGTAAATTAATATTATAAGGATACTATTTGATTTATTATCTATATTTAAAATTTATTTTTTAAAATATCAAATAAAGAGGTGAAGTAAATGTTAATAATGGTTGCAGTTCTTACACCAATATTACTTGTCGGCTTTATCGTGATGTCGATTTTAGAAGAAAAGAAAAACAATAAGAAAAAAGGAAAGAAAAAGTAAGCTTATTACTATAAATTAATAAGCAAAATTTAATTTGCTAATATCGAGACAAGTTGTTTAACGTGAAACAAAGCTTAACAGTCTTTGGGGCATATTCAGATTTTGCATTATATAAAAGAAATTGCTTCGATAGCTCATACGCAGAGAGTTTTAGCATAAAATATGTGTGATTGATTTTTTCAAAGGGGGTACTTATGTAAATTTCTCATTATTTCATAAGTATAAAAAAGTTAGTGGAATTAGGCAAAGGGGGCAAAATTAAAATGCACGAAATGTTGATTATTTTAGAGACTGTATTGTTGCCTATTTTTATTATGATTGTAATAGGATATATATTGCAGAAAAAGTTTTCATTAGATTTAAAAACATTAGCAAAATTAAACATATACATATTTGTGCCTGGATTCATATTTGTGAAATTTTATAAGACAAATTTTGAAATCAAATTATTATTGTATATCGTATTATTCTTTATCATATACATAATTATTCTTTATGGTATTGGTAAGTTATTGACATATTTTGGTACAAAGGATAAAGGTGAAGCGACAACTTTAACGAATAGCATATTATTTTTTAATTCAGGTAATTACGGTGTTCCAGTAAATGATTTAGTATTTAAAGGAGATCCTTTAGCTATGTCTGTTCAAGTCATTGTACTTTCCTTACAAAATATATTTACTTTTTCATATGGCATATTTTCAATACAAGCTGTGCATATTGGGAAAATCAAGGCAATGTTGGGTTACTTTAAGATGCCTGTTTTATATGCTTTGATATTCGCGATTATTTTAAATTATGGTAACGTTACCATACCTAAGTTTATATGGACGCCCGCAAACTATATTGCAGATGCAATGATTGCAATTGCTTTAATATTATTAGGTGCTCAAATTGCTAATATTAAATTTAGTTTTAAATGGTCAAGTTCATATGTGTTTATATTTGTTAGGCTGATTGTTGGACCGGTAATAGCCTTTGGAATTATCAAACTGATGGGGCTTGAAGATATCATAGCACAAGCGTTATTTATTACTTCAGCCATGCCTACGTCTGTTAACAGTTCAGTTATTGCCCAGGAATATGATAACCATCCTGAGCTTGCAGCAGAATTAGTCTTTTTATCAACATTACTGAGCGCAATAACCGTAGTCATCGTCATTTATATGTCAAAAATATTATTCTAACTTCAGATTCATTGTAATATCATATTATTGGAATTTTGAAAGTTATTTCAATATGATACAGTTGTTGAATATTTAAAATCTAACAAAAGGAATCGATGATATTGAATGAAGCAGTGTTAGGTATAGATGTAGGAACAAGTTCAGTTAAAGTTATTGCCGTAAATAAAGAAGGAGAAGTTCTAGCTAAGGTTAGCGAAGAGCTTGATATTATACAACTTCAATCCGGATACAATGAGCAACAACCAGATGAATGGTTTGAAGCAACAAAATCATGTATTAGACAAATATTAAGTAACGATTCGTTAAATGATATCTATATTCGTGCCTTATCGTTATCTGGTCAAATGCATAGTTTAGTGGCATTAGATAGCGATAATAAACCGATTCGAAATGCGATTTTATGGAATGATACTCGATCTACACGTCAATGTGCAACAATAGAACAGCACTTTGGTAATTATGTGTTATCAAATCCGGTGTTAGAAGGTTTTACACTAACGAAATTACTGTGGATAAAAGATAATGAACCTAACAATTGGAACAAGATAGCAACATTCTTATTACCAAAAGATTATGTGCGGTATAGGCTAACTGGCAAAATAAATATGGAATATTCAGATGCTTCGAGCACACTATTACTAGATCCAAAACAAAAAAATTGGTCGAAGACAATTGGCTCAAAATTTGGTATCGGTGATATTTATCCAACGCTCGTATCATCCGGAGATTTTATTGGATATGTAGAAAGTAGCTTAGCTAAATCATTAGGATTAAAAGAGGATGTAGCTGTTTTTGCGGGTGGTGGTGATAATGCATGTGGCGCACTTGGTGCGGGTGTTATCAAATCCAATGATACATTATGCAGTATTGGTACGTCTGGCACGTTATTAACTTGTGAAGCAGATGAAGGGAAGATGTATCACCACAATTTACACTATTTCAATCATGTTGTAGAGAATAAATCATATGTAATGGGCGTGACGCTTGCTGCTGGAGATAGTTTGAATTGGTTAAAAAATCATGTGTTTCCTGACTTAACTTTTAATCAAATTTTAAGTTTAGCAAGTGAATCTACAATTGGCAGTGAAGGTTTGTTATTTGCACCATATCTCTCAGGTGAGCGTACACCACATGGCGATTCGCAAATTAGAGGTAGCTTTATTGGGTTAAGTACTTTACATACAAATGCAGATATAGCCAGATCAGTAATTGAAGGTATTACATACTCATTGTATGAAACATTGGTACATCTAAGTGAAAAAGGGAAGGACATAACGCATATTACATCAATCGGTGGTGGTGCGAAAAATGATTTTTGGTTACAATTACAAGCTGATATCTTTAATACGAAAGTCAGTAAATTAAAATATGAAGAAGGGCCTTGCATGGGGGCTGCGATGCTAGCTATTATAGGATTGAATTGGTATGAGAGCGTAGAAAAGATAGTTGATCAATTTATTATCTATGATAGAACCTTTCATCCAAATAAAGCCCATCATGAACGCTATGTTAAATATTTTGAAGTATATCAAGAAGTCTATCGTCAGACCCGACCTATAACAGCACGTTTGTTAGAGTTGTCTTTATAAGTAAGCCGATACATACTTATGCTAGTTGATATTAGGTAAATGTGGTACGAATGTCAAAGTGAGACTTGAAATGTAAATCATTATAAGTTAGATTGTAAGTAATCGCTAAAACGTGTGAAATGAATATTTAATTTGAAAATTTAATAGATAGAAACCACTGGAAGTGCCTTTGATAAAGGCTGAGACCGAAGTAGTAACTGAGGGATTCCTAGAACCTGATCCAGTTCGCACTGGCGTAGGAAAGTGGCGTTTTCTATGATAAGAAGTAATCATATAACGTTATTTTTCCACCAGGAAAAATAACGTTTTTTTATTTGGAGTGATTATATTGTTTGTTGCTATTACACTATATCAAGATTTATCTGAATCACATATTAAGCATTACTGTGAAATCGAAGAAGTTATAGATTATTTATTAATTAGAACTCCAATGACTACTGAAGAAGTAATTCAGTGGGTTCATGAATTAATAAAAAATGGATTTTCTAAGGATAAGATTATTATTCATAGCGATATCAACGTAATCACACAATGTGACTTGTCGGCAATTCATTTTAGGGAAAATGACCCTCATATTGAGGAGGTACAAGCTAGTTATCCCGATATACAAGTGAGTATGTCTACGCATCATAAAGATGGTGTTGCTAATGCTAAGTATTTAGGGCTAGATTTTGTGTTGTTTGGACACGTATTTGAGACACCTTCTAAACCTCAGCAAACACCTAGAGCAAAGTCAGAGGTTGAAGGAGCGCTACAAATTGATATTCCGATTATTGCAATTGGAGGTATTAATCAACATACTTTGCCATCCTTACCTAATGGATTTTCAGGAATAGCCGGTATTTCTATTTTTAATCAATATTCGAAACAAAAACTCATGAATATGAAGGAAGTGTGGGATGGACATGTATGATGTCATTATTATTGGATCAGGAGTCATGGGCATGTCAATCGCACGTGGGTTAAGTCAGTCTTTTGCGAATATAGCTGTGATAGATAGAGATGAAGCAGGTAAGCATGCATCTTATAAAGCGGGTGGAATGTTAGGCGCACAAAATGAATTCACCGAAAACAGTGCTCTATTTAGTTTAGCAACAACTTCTCAAAAGATGTTTGAACCTCTAAGATATAGTTTGTTGGAAGAGGTTGGCGTGGACATTGAGTATTTAAATAGTGGGTTAATAAAATTGGCTGCGAATCATTATGATAATAAAAAGATTGAACAGCAATATCAATTTTTAAGACAACATTTTACATCTGTAGAACGTCTTAGCTCGACTGATGTTCAGCACATGTCCAATGGAGCGATTACTTCAAAGTATACAAATGGTATTTATATGCCTGAAGATAATCAAATCAATGCAAATCACTACACCAAAGCGTTATTGAAATCACTATCGCATCGACATATAGATAGGATATACCAAACAACTGTAACCCATGTTGAAGCTATAAAAGGCGGCTACCGTGTGGATACACAAAGTGAAACTTATTATACTGAAAAGTTAATTGTCACGGGTGGCGCTTGGACAAGCAAACTTTTACAGCAATATTTACCTTGTGAAGCGGTTAGTGGTGTAAAAGGAGAAGTGCTATTAGTAGAACAACCTAATTTAAATTTGGATGTGACCATGTTCCTGACAAATGGTTGTTACGTCGTTCCTAAGTTAAAGAATAGATACTTAATCGGTGCAACAAGTTACTTTGATGACTACTCAGTTGGGGTGTCTAATTCAGGAAAATCATGGCTTAAGTCACAAGCTTTGCGTTATATACCTGATTTAAAAAATGGGAAAATTATAAACCAATGGTCAGGCATACGCCCATATTGTCAAAATGAACATCCTATTATGGATGAAGTGAATAAAGACTTATTTGTCATTGCTGGCCATTATCGCAATGGAATTTTACTTTCACCTTTAATCGGTGAGCTGATAAGTCAATGGATTATCAATGGGCATAGGCCAAAACAATTATATGATTTCAGATTAGCAGAGGTGAAATAAATGAAATGTAAGATTAATGGTGACGTATTTAACTTTGAACAGCCAATTAATATACAAGAAGTAATTCAATCATTAGGATTGGATGAAACACGCATTATTGTAGAGCACAATGAAACATTAATTAAGAGAGAACAATTTACATCTCGAATAGTCAATGATGAAGATAACTTAGAATTATTAGAATTTGTAGGAGGCGGTTAATATGTTTAAAATAGGCAACTTTACATTAAATTCAAGATTATTATTAGGCACAGGAAAATTTGAAAATGAAAAGGTACAAACTCAGGCTATTGAAGCATCAGAAACAGAAGTATTAACTTTTGCAGTGAGACGTATGAATTTATATGACAAAGATTTACCTAATCCATTAGCAAAAGTTGATTTATCGAAATTCATCACGTTTCCAAACACTGCAGGGGCTAAGACAGCTAAAGAAGCAGTCCGTATAGCAGAAATTGCTAATCACGCAGGCGTTTGTGACATGATTAAGGTAGAAGTTATTGGTGATGACGAAACGTTACTGCCAGATCCATTAGAAACATATGAAGCATGCAAAGTATTATTGGAAAAAGGTTATACAGTCTGTCCATATATATCCAATGATGTTGTGTTAGCGAAACGCTTAGAAGAATTAGGTGTTCATGCAATTATGCCACTTGCCTCTCCTATTGGCACGGGGAGAGGAATCAATAACCCATTAAATTTGCGCTATATTATTGAACGCGTTAATGTACCAGTAATCGTAGACGCAGGTATTGGTTCACCTAAGGATGCTTGTCATGCGATGGAATTAGGTGCTGATGGTATTTTACTTAATACGGCAATATCAAGTGCAACGGATCCTGTGAAAATGGCAGAAGCAATGAATAAAGGGATTAGTGCTGGAAGATTGAGTTATGAAGCGGGAAGAATACCTGTGAAGTATACAGCACAAGCATCGAGCCCAACTGAAGGTATTGGGTTCTTATGATAGAACGCTACAATCGACAAGTAAGATATCATCAGTTTGGTGAGCATGGTCAAAGCCAACTTCAAAAAACTCACGTCATGATTATGGGTGCTGGTGCACTTGGTAGTCACAGCGCAGAAATGTTAGTAAGGATGGGAGTAGGCTCACTTACTATAATCGATATGGATATTGTTGAATTATCTAATTTACATCGACAGGCGTTATATGATGAGTTAGATGCAGAAAAGATGCTACCTAAAGTTGAAGCATTAAAGCATAAGTTGAATCAAATCAATAGTAACGTAGAAGTAACAATAATTAATCGTGAAATAACCAATTTAAACATTGAAAATTTATTAACAACATATCATCCGCATATCGTTATAGATGGTATGGACCAATTTAAAATAAGGTATTTAATAAATGAATCTTGTAACAAGCAAAACATACCTTGGATTTACGGTGCGGCGGTTGGTAGTAAAGGTACTGTTTATGGTATCGATGATCAAGGACCATGTTTGAAATGTCTCCTTGAAACAATGCCCAGTACTGGTGAAAGTTGTGCAATAAATGGTGTGCTACCACCAGTGATTTATCAAGTAGCTAGTATGCAAGTTTCCGAGCTAATGAGGTGGGTCTCTGGCGAAGCATTTTCAAAAAAACTTATAACTATAGATTGCTTTAATATGCAGTATAAATCTATGGATATTAGTGCTTTAAAACAAAGTGATTGTAATGTTTGTGAGAAACATGAGTATGCATTATTAAACGATAAATATGACGCCAAGATAGAGAAACAATGCGGAGACATGTTCTTGTTACGCTTTAATGCCGACATTTTTAACCATACTGATTATTTACCTGTAACTATAAAAAAATCTAATGATTTTGTGAAACTATTGGCGTATGGATCTCATGAAATCACATTGTTCAAAGATGGGAGAATGAATATCTATGGTGTTGAAAATGAGGGAGAAGCTAAGAACATTTATAGAACAATTGCAAAGAGTTTGAGTTGAATATTAAGTGATTTAAAACACTGACTAGGCAATAGGAGGATTAACTATTGTGTAGCAGTGTTTTCTACATTATTAGGTTATTAATATAGATATTTTGAAAACGCAATTAAAGTTCACGAAAACTTCGAAATGTTTTTACGAATTTGTGAACGGCTAGTCCATTCATTGAAACACTATATATTGTGTTATAAATTGTAATAAGACACAATATATAGGAATGAGGGGATAAAATGAATAAACTCGAACAAGATTTAAAGAATTTAATAACTAAAGATCCTACAGTGATAAATGAAAATGCCAACAAGGATAGTGCCACATTTTCGACGATGAGAGATTTAACAGCCGGTGTAGTATCTAAATCATATGCGCTAAATTATTTATTACCAGAGCATGTTGCAACAGCTCATAAAGAAGGGGACATACATTTTCATGATTTAGATTACCATCCTTTTCAGCCGCTTACTAATTGTTGCTTAATAGATGCAGAAAGTATGCTCAAGCATGGTTTTCAAATTGGCAATGCAACTGTGACCTCACCTAAATCAATTCAAACAGCTTCTGCCCAACTCGTACAAATCATTGCTAATGTTTCTAGTAGCCAATATGGAGGATGTACAATTGATCGGGTTGATGAATTACTAAGCAATTATGTTCAATATAATGAAGCTAAGCATCGAGAATTGGCTAAAAAATTTGTGCAACCACAAGACATAGAAATGTATGTTGATTATCAAGTTTCACAAGATATTGAAGATGCCATAGAAAGTTTAGAATATGAAATAAACACGTTATATACGTCTAATGGTCAAACACCTTTTGTAACGCTAGGATTCGGGTTAGGAACAGATACATATAGTCGTAAGATCCAACAAGCAATTCTTAATACTAGAATCAAAGGTTTGGGTAAAGATCGTATTACTGCCATTTTCCCAAAACTCGTCTTTTCAATTAAAAAAGGTGTGAATTTTAGTTCGAAAGATCCAAATTATGATATAAAACAGTTGGCATTAGAATGTTCTACTAAAAGAATGTATCCAGATATTTTGAATTATGATAAAACGGTCGAAATATTAGGGGATTTTAAAGCACCGATGGGGTGCCGCTCATTTTTACCATCTTGGAAGAACGAAGATGGGGAATTTGAGAATAATGGAAGATGTAATCTAGGTGTTGTGACATTGAATGTACCTAGAATAGCAATTGAATCTAATGGTGACATTGAAATGTTTTGGAAGATATTCCATGAACGAATGTCAGTAATGCATGATGCTCTAGTATACCGAATTCAACGTATTGCCGAAGTGACACCTGATAATGCGCCTATTTTATATAAAAATGGTGCATTTAAACATCGTTTAACTGATGAAGAAGATATAATGACGTTGTTAAGAGGAAAACGAGCTACCTTATCTATGGGATATATCGGTTTGTATGAAGCGGCTACAGTATTTTATGGCCCTAATTGGGAAACACAGTCTATAGCTAAAAAATTTACATTAGATATATTAAAGGCAATGAAAGTTTACCAATTGAAATGGACTGAACAATATGATGTTTGGTTCAGCGTTTATAGCACACCAAGTGAGTCACTAACTGATCGTTTTTGTAGACTTGATATAGAGAAATATGGTGAAATACCGAACGTTACAGATAAAGGATATTATCAGAACTCATTCCACTATGACGTGAGAAAAGATATTACACCATTTGAGAAAATTGATTTTGAAAAGGATTATCCTTTTTATGCAAGTGGCGGTTATATCCATTACTGTGAATATCCGAAATTAAATCATAATTTAAAAGCATTAGAAGCAGTGTGGGATTATTCATATGATAAGGTAAGTTATTTAGGTACGAATATTCCGATTGATCATTGTAGAAAATGTGACTTTAGAGGTGATTTTAAGACGACAGCAACAGGCTATCAATGCCCTGAATGTGGCAATGATGACCCTACTACGGTTGATGTAGTAAAACGTACATGCGGATATCTTGGTAATCCAGTTCAACGCCCTACAATTGAAGGAAGACATAAAGAAATGTGTGCACGAGTGAAACACTTGAAAGACCAAACAACATGACAATATTAGATATTAAAAAAGGACAAGGTTATATTGCCAAAATTGAGTCACAAAGTTTTGTTGATGGAGAAGGTGTCAGGTGTAGTTTATATGTTTCAGGATGTCCATTTGCCTGTAAAAATTGCTATAACAAAGTGGCACAAAATTTTAGATATGGTGAAAGGTTTAACGATTTAATCTTGCAAGAAATATTAGAAAACTGTGAACCAGATTATATTTCTGGATTAAGTATCCTAGGTGGAGAACCATTTTGTAATTTAGATATTACATTAAAATGCGCTCAAGCATTTAGGGAGAAATTTGGTCATTCAAAGACATTGTGGGTTTGGACAGGTTTTTTATTTGAATATTTAATGGAAGACAAAGGGGAAAGAAATGAGTTGCTTAAACACATAGATGTACTTGTAGATGGTCCTTTTATTAACCATTTATACCAACCTAACCTACCATATAAAGGTTCTTTGAATCAGAGAGTAATTGACGTAAAAGCATCTTTATCACAAACGCGAGTACAAGAACTACAACTAACATAATTTAATGTAAAAACAAGATTGAGATAAATAATCTCATAACTAAGACTATCAATTTAACAAAACAGATCGTTATTTTTATTACGCATATATTGCTACATTAAAGTAGATTTAGGGCGAAAATATATTGGACTTTTCACTTATAGGGATGGGACAACACAATCACTTTGAAAAAGGTGATTTCTGTCTCATCCTTATTTTTTATTATTTTTAGTGAAGCCGTTACATGGTCAAAATTTGTTTTAAGTATCAGCTATTCGGTAAGTGCATATATATCACAAGCGAATTACTATTAATATAAAGCATAATTAACTAAAATAAATATTGATGAAAGATACAAAGTAATTAATTTTTTGACATAGAGAAGGTTGAGAGGAGCAAATTAATCATGTGTACTGGTTTTTCATATTTATCGAAAAGTAACCAAGTGATATTAGGGCGTACAATGGATTTTGTGTATCAATTAAAAGGAAATCCTGCAGTACAACCACGTCATTTTTATTGGGAATCCCGCATAACATATAAAGGTAAAACAAAGTATGGTTTTGTTGGATCGGGGAGTGATATGGAAGGATTCTTATTTGCAGATGGTGTTAATGAACATGGCTTAGGTGCTTCAATACAGTATTTTAGAGGATATGCAACATACGCCACAGATGTTCGAGAAGGATATATGAACATTGCTCAAAGTGAAGTGATTACATGGGTATTGGGTTACAATCAAAATATTGAAGATTTAATAAAAAATGCTAAATCTGTAAATGTTGTCGCACACACACTCAATGATATAGCTGAAGTTCCTCCATTACATTATCATATTACTGATGATTCAGGTAGAACGATTGAACTAACTTTTGCAGATGGTAGTATGATCATAAATGAAAATCCAGTAGGAGTCTTAACTAACAATCCAGATTTGAATTGGCATTATGAAAATTTGAGGAATTATATAAATATTACGCCGCAACGCCCTCAAGCAAGCCAACTAATGAATACTATTTTCCCCACACTAGGAAATGAAGGTGGAACATACGGATTACCTGGTGGGTATACTTCAGCTGAACGTTTCGTGCGTATGGCTTACTTAAAAAATAACTTAGAAGAAACAACTAATGCAGAAGAGGACATACTCAACGCATTTAAACTTCTAGAAAATGTAAGTATACCCAAAGGTGCAGTTCGAGACGAAGAAGCGGCACTTCATTATACTTTGTATCAAACGGTCTTAAATTTAACTACACGAATCATGTACATTAAATGGTATGACTCCAATCAGATTACAGAATTACAACTTACAGAAGATTTATTAAATAAAAAAGAATTAACGATATTCGAACCAGTTTCAGGTTTAGTAACAAATCGGTTAAATTAACAAATATTATATAAGACTGAGCGCCTTTCTATTAAATAGGAAGGTGTTCTTTTTGTTTTATATCAAAATTTTACTGTGAAGAACCATTTTTTTACTCAATATACAAAGTCACTACTACTCTTACTACAACAAAATATAATTAGATATGGTATTTATATTATCAAGAAGGAGAAGTAGACAGCTATGAGAGTACTCGCAGAATATATTGCTAGAAGAAATAACAAGTATTCTATTCGGAAATTCACTATTGGAGCAGCATCCGTGCTATTAGGGTCAATACTTTTTATCAATCAAGATAGTGAAGCAGAAGCACATATGGTAGAGGATAAGGAAAAGGTTGAAGTACAAAATAACGCTGAGGGCCAAGTTGTTTCAGAAGTAAAGCAATCTGACTTAGATAAAGTTGCTGAAAACCATTCTAAAGAAGGTAAAATTGACGGAAACGTATCAAATATTGTGAATCAAAAATTAACGGAAAGTGAAGAGACAAACAAAGGAGCACAAAAGCACGAACAAACCTCTGTTAATAACGAAGAAGAAGTAAAAGAAAGCCAAAAGCAAAGTGCAATTTCAGATAAAGTAGATGAAGAATCAAACTATAATATTGAAAAAGAGCAAATAAAGAAGCAAGAAAATAATATAAGTAAAGAAAATAAAGCAACCATATCATCACAGGAAAAATCTTCTGACAAAATCACCGACAATACTAATTTGAAGCCTGAAGAAAATGATCAATATACAGTAGAGCAAAAAAATGAAAATACTGATCAAATTAAAAATAATAGTGTTGTAGTAAATAACGATATTGATAATAATGAACTAAATAGCACCCCTGCAAATATACAAAAAATAGAAAGTAACAGTGATATCAATCAAGCCAATAGCTTAAATTTAGCAAATTTAAATAATGAAATAAAAAAATCGAATCAAAATAAGCCTAAATCAAGAGTGGCAAGGAGTTTAAATATTTCTCGTTACAATAGCTGCTTTATAGATAGACATTTTGGCTGGAGATTAAGTTATGATACTGTACAATCCGGCGATTACATTACAACAGCTTTAAGAGAAGTAGAAAGAAATAGAAATGAATTAACCGAAGAAGAAAGAAAGCTATTTTTAAGAAATATTATAAGACAAACATCATTAAAAAATAATAAGAGTGCTTACAATAATATTTTCAATGGAGATTATGGAGTAGCTGGAAATAGGAAGATTAACGCTTTTCAAGCAGACAGAATAAATCAATTATTATATAAAATGAAAGATTTAACTTTTAACAGAAATAATGATGATTATCGTGCTGTATATACGTTCACAAATCAATCTGATGTAACTAAAAATCATTTTGGTATCGTAGAAGATGAAATATTTTATAATAATGGTGAAGTACTTATTGCAACGATGGTTTTATCAAAAGAAAAAGGTAGAGGTACTTATCGATTTGAAAACTATGCAATAAGACCCAATCCAAGTCTCAATAAAAAAATAAAGCAAGTCTTCGCAGTATATGATGGTAGACAAAGAGTTCTCTTACAGCAAGATCATTTAGGTTATTATTCATACACTAGACCAGACAGTGGAACTAATGGCAATCCAAATACTGGAGGCGGTTCAGGAGGTAGTGTCGAATTTGTTATATCATTCGATGCTAGTTATTATATAGATATTAACAAAGATAAATTATTTGGATATATTTTAAGTGACACATTAGATCCAAATGTCCTAAGAGGAGTCAATATTACAAATCAATCTGTTGATATTGATGACGTAGCAAGAAGAATTAATACAGCTCTAATTAAAGCTAAGAAGAAAAAAGCAGAACAGGCAATCGAAGCAGCAGAACAAGCAAAACAACAAGTTGAACAAAAAATTCAAGAAGTTATCGCAGATGGAGCTGTGAGTCCCTCCGAGAAGCAGAAAGTTGATGAAGCAATTAATGCTTTAGAAGAAGCAAAACAAATAGCTATCAATAAACTAAGTGATGTATTAGATGGTGCTTCGGGTAAAAATGATCTCCAAAGAAGAATAGATGAAATTACTACGTCGACTTCTCCTGAAGTGAATGATGTAGATAGTAACGGTGTTGTAGACACTGTTCAATTAGATGAAGCTGCTAGAGCCGTACAAGCAGCAGAAGAAGCCCAACGCAGTGTTTCTCAAAGGTTATCAGAAGTGAATTCAGATGGTTTAATTACACCATCTGAAAAAGATGAAATAGATAGATTAAATCAATTATTGAAAACAGCTAAGGATGTTGCAATAGAGAAGTTAAATGATGTACCAGATAGTGTGAACGGTAAAGGAACACTTAAAACAAAATTGAATAAAATTTCAACAGTAACATCACCAGAAGTAAATGATCGAGATAGTAATGGAGTCTTGGACACAGCTCAACTCTCAGAGGCAGAGAGAGTAATTGAACTAGCAGAACAAGCTAAGAGAACTGCAGAAAATAAATTGACTGAAATTACAAGAGATGGGTTAATAAATCCAAGCGAAAAAGCAGAGCTCGATGTACTGATTGAAGTTTTAAACAAAGCCAAAACAAACGCATCAGAGAAATTAAGTAATGTACCCGACGGTATAGCAGGAAAAGTTGATTTACAAACACGCTTAGATGGCATCGGTACAGTGACATCGCCAGAAGTAAATGATAAAGACAGTAATGGCGTATTAGATACAGTTCAATTAACAGAAGCGCAACAAGCAATTGAGGCAGCAGAAGAAGCGAAGAGAGCTGTAGATAGTAAGTTGACTGAAATCACAAGGGATGGATTAATCAATCCAAGTGAGAAAGGTGAACTAGACAAGTTAATCGAAGCACTAGACAAAGCTAAGACAAAGGCATCAGAAAAATTAAACAATGTGCCAGAAGGTACAACAGGGAAGTCAGACTTACAAACACGCTTAAATAGAATCAGTAGTGTAACCTCACCGGAAGTAAATGACAAAGACGGTAATGGCATCTTGGATACAGTTCAACTCACAGAAGCGCAAGAAGCAATTGAGTCAGCGGAAGAAGCGAAGAGAGATGTAGATAGTAAGTTGACTGAGATAACAAGTGATGGGCTAATTAATCCAAGCGAAAAAGCAGAGTTAGATGTACTGATTGAAGCATTAGACAAAGCTAAGGCAAACGCCACAGAGAAATTAAGTAATGTACCCGAGGGTACAACAGGAAAAGTAGACTTACAAACGCGCTTGGATGGCATAGATTCAGTAACCTCACCGGAAGTGAATGACAAAGATGGTAACGGAATCTTGGATACAGTTCAATTAACAGATGCGGAACAAGCAATTGAGGCAGCCGAAGAAGCAAAGAGAGCTGTAGATAGTAAGTTAACTGAGATCACAAGAGATGGTTTAATTAATCCGAGTGAGAAAGCAGAGTTAGACAAGTTAATTGAAGCATTAGACAAAGCTAAGACAAATGCATCAGAGAAATTAAACAATGTACCAGAAGGTACAACAGGAAAAACAGATTTACAAACACGTCTAGATGGCATAGATTCAGTAACCTCGCCAGAAGTAAATGATAAAGACGGTAATGGAGTGTTAGATACAGTTCAATTAACAGAGACTGAACAGGCAATTGAGGCAGTCGAAGAAGCAAAGAGAGCTGTAGATAGTAAGTTAACTGAGATTACAAGCGATGGATTAGTGAATCCAAGAGAGAAAGCAGAGCTAGATGTACTAATTGAGGCATTAGACAAAGCCCAAACGAATGCTTCCGAAAAATTAAACAATGTACCAGAAGGTACAACAGGAAAAGTAGATTTACAAACGCGCTTAGATGGCATTGGTACAGCGACATCGCCAGAAGTAAATGATAAAGACAGTAATGGAGTGTTAGATACAGTTCAATTAACAGAGGCAGACCAAGCAATTGAGAAAGCGGAAGAAGCAAAGAGAGCTGTTGATAGTAAGTTGACTGAAATCACAAGAGATGGACTAATCAATCCAAGAGAGAAAGCAGAGCTAGATGTACTGATTGAGGCACTAGATAAGGCTAAGACAAATGCCACAGAGAAATTAGGTAATGTGCCAGAAGGTACAGCAGGGAAAACAGATTTACAAACACGTTTAGATGGAATCAGTTCAGTAACATCGCCAGAAGTGAATGATAAAGACGGTAACGGAATCTTGGATACAGTTCAACTCTCAGATGCGGAACAAGCAATTGTGGCAGCCGAAGAAGCAAAAAGAGCTGTAGATAATAAGTTAACTGAAATCACAAGAGATGGATTAATAAATCCGAGTGAGAAAGCAGAATTAGACAAGTTAATCGAAGTGTTAAATGATGCCAAAACGAATGCATCAGAGAAATTAAGTAATGTACCAGAAGGTACAACAGGAAAAATAGATTTACAAACACGTCTAGATGGCATAGATTCAGTAACCTCACCAGAAGTAAATGATAAAGATGGTAATGGAATCGTAGATACCATTCAATTAACAGAGGCGGAACAAGCAATTGGGGCAGCGGAAGAAGCGAAGAGAGCTGTAGATAGTAAGTTGACTGATATTACAAGCGATGGATTAGTGAATCCAAGTGAGAAAGCAGAACTAGAAAAGTTAATCGAAGTGTTAAATGATGCCAAAACGAATGCATCAGAGAAATTAAACAGTGTACCAGAGGGTACAACAGGAAAAGTAGATTTACAGACACGTCTAGATGGAATCGGTACTGCGTCATCACCAGAAGTGAATGACAAAGACGGTAATGGAGTGTTAGATACAGTTCAATTAACAGATGCGCAACAAGCAATCGAGGCAGCGGAAGAAGCAAAAAGAGCTGCAGATAATAAGTTAACTGAGATCACAAGAGATGGACTAATCAATCCAAGAGAAAAAGCAGAGCTTGATGTATTAATCGAAGTGTTAAACGATGCCAAAACGAATGCATCAGAGAAATTAAACAGTGTACCAGAGGGTACAACAGGAAAAACAGATTTACAAACACGTCTAGATGGCATTGGTACAGCGACATCGCCAGAAGTAAATGACAAAGATAGTAATGGAGTTTTGGATACCGTTCAATTAACAGAAGCAGAACAAGCAATCGAGGCAGCAGAAGAAGCGAAGAGAGCTGTAGATAGTAAGTTAACTGAAATCACAAGCGATGGATTTGTGAATCCAAGTGAGAAAGATGAACTAGACAAGTTAATCGAAGCACTAGATAAGGCTAAGACAAATGCTACAGAGAAATTAAACAATGTACCAAATGGTACAACAGGAAAAATAGATTTACAAACACGTCTAGATGGAATCAGTACAGTGACCTCACCAGAAGTAAATGACAAAGATAATAATGGAGTTTTGGATACCGTTCAATTAACAGAAGCAGAAAAAGCAATCGAGGCAGCGGAAGAAGCGAAGAGAGCTGTAGATAGTAAGTTGACTGAGATTACAAGTGATGGATTAGTAAATCCAAGTGAGAAAGCAGAGTTAGATGTACTGATTGAGGCATTAGACAAAGCTAAGACAAATGCATCAGAGAAATTAAACAATGTACCAGAAGGTACAACAGGAAAAACAGATTTACAAACACGTCTAGATGGAATCAGTACAGTAACCTCACCAGAAGTAAATGACAGAGATAGTAATGGAGTGTTAGATACCGTTCAATTAACAGAAGCAGAAAAAGCAATCGAGGCAGCGGAAGAAGCAAAAAGAGCTGTAGATAATAAGTTAACTGAAATCACAAGAGATGGATTAATCAATCCAAGTGAGAAAGGTGAACTAGATAAGTTAATCGAAGCACTAGACAAAGCAAAAGAAAACGCAACAGAGAAATTAAACAATGTACCAGAAGGTACAACAGGAAAAATAGATTTACAAACACGCTTGGACGGAATCAGTGCAGTAACCTCACCAGAAGTAAATGACAGAGATAGTAATGGAGTGTTAGATACCGTTCAATTAACAGAAGCAGAAAAAGCAATCGAGGCAGCGGAAGAAGCAAAAAGAGCTGTAGATAATAAGTTAACTGAAATCACAAGAGATGGATTAATCAATCCAAGTGAGAAAGGTGAACTAGATAAGTTAATCGAAGCACTAGACAAAGCAAAAGAAAACGCAACAGAGAAATTAAACAATGTACCAGAAGGTACAACAGGAAAAATAGATTTACAAACGCGTTTAGACGGAATCAGTGCAGTGACATCACCAGAAGTAAATGATAAAGATGGTAATGGAATCTTAGATACCGTTCAATTAACAGAAGCGCAACAAGCAATTGAGGCAGCGGAAGAAGCGAAGAGAACCGTAGATAATAAGTTAACTGAGATTACAAGAGATGGATTAATTAATCCGAGTGAGAAAGCAGAGTTAGATGTACTGATTGAAGCATTAGACAAAGCCAAAACAAATGCCACAGAGAAATTAAGTAATGTACCAGAAGGTACAACAGGAAAAATAGATTTACAAACGCGTTTAGATGGCATCGGTACAGTAACATCGCCAGAAGTGAATGACCGAGATAGTAATGGAGTGTTAGATACAGTTCAACTCTCAGACGCGGAACAAGCAATCGAGGCAGCGGAAGAAGCGAAGAGAACCGTAGATAATAAGTTAACTGAAATCACAAGGGATGGATTAGTGAATCCAAGTGAAAAAGGCGAATTAGATGTATTGATTGAGGCATTAGACAAAGCCAAAACGAATGCCACAGAGAAATTAAACAATGTACCAGAAGGTACAACAGGGAAAGTAGATTTACAAACGCGCTTAGACGGCATAGATTCAGTAACATCACCAGCCGTAACAGACCAAGACAGTAACGGAGTGTTAGACACAGAACAACTTGCTAAAGCAAAGAAAGCTATCCAAGCAGCTGAAGAAGCAAAAGCAAAAGTTGAAGAAAAATTAATAGAAATTAAAAAAGACGGATTAATTACTCCAAAAGAGAGAGAGGAATTAGACAAATTAATCCAAACACTGCAAAGTGCTAAGACATCAGCGATAAGCAAAATAAATGACATACCTAATAGCTCTTTAGACAAAAATTCACTTCAAAATAGATTAGAACAAATTACCTTAATGAGACCACCAAAAGTAAATGATAAAGACGGCAATGGTATATTAGATATAGAATCACCAAATACAAAAGGTCAAAAGCATACTAATATAAATGATCATTTGGACAATTCTATTAGAAAATCAAACTCACAGAAATCTATAGATAAAAATGTAGAGATACACTATTCAAACAATAGAGATAATACGCTATTTGATAGAAGACTTAATACAGAATTGTATAAACACAATTCAGAGCTACAACCATTATTAAACGTATCTTCAATCCACTTACAAACAAAGCAAAATGAGACTAATGGCAACTCAGAACAAAATATGAATCCAATAACTCATTTACCTAATGCAGGTGGAAAAAATAAAGATAGTTGGATTTTTGGAACTTTACTAGGATCTATAGGTTCAATGATGATCTTAAGAAATAGACAAGGAAAAAAGAAAGGAACAGAAAAAAATAACTAAAATTTAATAACGGCTATCTATTTAATACAAAAAAGAGCTGAGACATATCTTTATGTCTCAGCTCTTTGAATTTATAGGTAACTAAAATATTAGATTATGAACTAAAAATCGTATTGGTCATTTTCTTCTTCTAAAAGCTGATTATATAATTTAGAAATACGCAAGGTTGATGTTGCCAACTCATTAATTCTAAATATAATGTCATCGTTAACAATAGTACCATTAGAAAAATCACGTTCTTCGATAAATACATAAGTTTGCATAACGTGGGCTTTCATATAACTTAATATTGGTTTTAATTGTGTTTCAGCAATTAAGTAATGTTTTGCAGAACCCGCAGTAGCTATAACACCTACAACTTTATCTCTAAATGCGTTAACAGGAAGTAAATCAAATACGTTTTTAAGTGTTCCAGGTATAGATGCTTGAAAGATTGGAAAACCTATAAAAATAATATCAGCTTGCATTAAAGCAGTAGTTAATTCTAATGTGTCTCCGGAATAATCCAAGTAATTTCGTCCATCGCTAAAAGATAACTCTAAATTCTTTAAATCAAATAATTGGATATTAAGTGTATCGTCCTGATTTGTTATGGCTTCATTTAGATATTTCATAGCAGTACTTGTTTTAGAGCCAACTGTAGAACCAGATAGTAGCACAACATTCATAGTATACCTCCTATTTGTTCAAATGCTTTTTAACACCTGGAATGATTTCATTACCAATGAGTTCTATATTTTTCATTATTTTATCAAAAGGTACGCCACCGAAATCAATTTGAGCCATAAATCTCTGATGATTATAAAGCTCATGTTGGTAAAGTATTTTTTCAATGATTTGTTGTGGACTCCCAACCATTAAGGCATCTCTATAATCCGGTGCATTAGCAAATTGTTGTTTTGGATAGCCAGTACCTCTTATAAAAGACATACCTACATTAAGGTGAGGGTAATATTCTTTCAACGCTAATTGTGTCGTTTCAGCAGTATAGAATAAACTAGCAGTAGAAACTGGTAACGATTGGGCTGAAGTATCGAAACCATGTTCTTTTGCAGTTAATCGGTATTCATCTATTGAATCTTTAAATGTCATTGCTGGCCCACCTAATGTAGTAATCATCATTGGGATACCTTGGCGTCCCGCTTTAATCGCACTTGCTACAGGTCCACCAACGGCACGCCAAATTGGTATTTCATCGTCTATTGGTCTTGGGAATATTTTCATATTATTTAAATCAGGTCTGAATTTACCAGACCAAGTGATTTTATCGGTTTTATTCAACTCTAACAGTAAATTTAATTTTTCTTCGTAAAGCTCATCATAATTATTTAAATCTAAACCAAATAAATCGAAGAGGCCTGTGCGAGAAGCTCTACCTGCTACTATTTCTGCTCGTCCATGTGATATTAGGTCTAATGTTGCAAAATCTTCAAATATTCTAACTGGGTCTGCTGCGCTTATAATTGAAGAAGAACTAGATATTTTAATTTTATTAGTCGCTTGCGCAATCGCACCTAATACAACTGTATGTGCTTGTGTAGTAAAGTGCTCTTGGTGACTTTCGCCAACACCGAATACATCTATACCTGCTTGCTCTGCTAATTGACTTGCCTCGATCAATTCCTGTATGCGTTGTTCATAACTTACTTTTTCACCATTATGGGGGTTGAGAAGGTGATCTCCAAGTGAATAAAGTCCAAATTCTAATGGAGTATTTTCATTCATTTTTAAAATAGCCATGTATCATCATCCTTTATAGGTCGTGTAATTGTGATTCTATTTGTGTACGCTGATTTTCCATAAAATCTGGTAAATTGAGTTGTTTACCCAAATTCTCAATAGCTGTGTCTACTGTGAAACCCGGAGATTCTGTTGCAAATTCATACATAATACTGTTATGTCGGTAATATAATGATTTGAAAAAGTAGCGATCAATAATACCACTATTATTTCCAGGGTTATGATTAACTGTTGCTAAAATAGTTTCTAAATTTGACTCTTTTGGTGTGTTTACAGCTATGTGGTGCACATAACCTTGACCAGGTCTAGCGCATTGACCTTGTTGTTCGACAATCACAAAGTCTGAGTATAGGCCATTTTCATCCAAGGTCATAACTGTTTCATCTATATTCTGTTTTGGAGTATAACGCAGTTCATTTTGTAAAAAATCAACGGTTTTTTGAGTATCGCGTAGTCGTAATTCGACAGGTCCCATACCTAAAATTTGATGCTCTGTAGGAATAGTTGAGTATGGGTTTTTGCGCCATGATTTTGGTAGATTATATTGATTGTTAGCAACTAATATAATCTCTAAATCATCTGGATCTTTAAATAACAAGGCTTGTTGGTTTAAATATGTCATAGTTGTCGTGTTTACATTGTTAGCTTCTAGTCGAGATTGAAAATAAGTTAAAGATGATTTATCAGGGACTAATAAACCTATACGATGAATGGAATTTGTACCAGGACGATTTTTCCCTAGATTAGGTATCTCAAAAAAGCTCAGCAATGTTCCGGCAGAACCAATTTCATCTCCGAAAAATAAATGGTACATCTTAGGGTTATCTTGATTTACGGATTTTTCTACTAAACGTAATCCTAAAATCTGAGTATAAAAATCTTTATTTATTTGTGCATCTTTTGTGTACATTGAAATGTGATGATGGCCAATGATATTCATATAGTGCCCCCTCATAGATTTTATAGTTACTATTGTGTTAATAATTGCCTGTTTGCAGTTAATATAAACAGTAGGTATAAAAAATATACTTGTTAGCGATAATATATACCTTGTTTGACAGAAAAGCAACACCTAGGATTTGCACACTACTATTCATTAATTATAAATTAAGTTTATTTCATAAAAAGACACGAAATTATTAAAATTTCGTGTCTTTTTAAATTATTTATTGTTTTTAAATTCTAAATAATAAAGGCTGAATTCTAAGTCGTTTTTTAAATGGTTTTCGAGTAACGTGACAGCTAAAGTGATATCTCTGTCATAAAGCGCTGAAACAATGGCTTTATGTTCTTCTATTAGACCAGGACGACGTTTGTTAATTACAGTTTGGCTAAATAAATAAATGAAGCTTTTGTATTTTTGATATGTATCTAAAATAAACTGGTTATTAGTAGCAGCGATAATTTTTTGATGGAATTTGTCATTGATTTCAATGATTTTAGCTTCATCTTCTACTTCAATATCTATTTCAGTGTAACTTTTTAATTCTTCTAAATCTGATGTTGTATAAACAATAGCAGCTTTTTTTAATGCATGTGTCTCTAATAAAATACGCATTTCAAATATTTGTCTATATTCTTCACTAGTTGGTATGAAAATGTACGCGTTTTTTATAAAGTATTCTAGTTCTAGTTGCTTTAATGCTTCACGAATTGGAGTGCGACTTACTTCATACTTCTTTGCAAGTTTGGCTTCGGTAATTTTCTCATCTTTTTTAAAAGCACCAGAAATAATGTCATTTCTTATTCTTTGATAAATTGTTAATTCATTATTATTCAATTAACTCACCTCATTACAATAAGTGTACTATAAAAAAAATAGTAATAAAATGTATACATTTTAATTGGTTTGGTATACAATGATTTTTGTAAACGTTTTCAGGAGGGTGTTAATTATGAAAGTAGGATTTATAGGTTTAGGTATTATGGGCAAACCAATGGTAGAAAATTTATTAAAAGCGAACGTAACTGTTCTTGTTAATGATTTAAATAAAGAAGCAGAAAATGAAGTAGTGATGCAAGGTGCAAATGCTGTTTCAGTACAACAAATGGCTCAACAAGCTGATTATATTATTACATCGTTGCCAAATGGTGCGATAGTAAAGGCTGTTTTATATAGTGGCGAAGATGCCATAGTTAAGCAAACTGATATTAAAGTAAAAGCTATTATTGATACTAGTTCTTTAACACCAAATGAATCATTGGAAATAAGTAAAGTACTAGAAACAAAACAAATTAAATATATGGATGCTCCCGTTAGTGGAGGAGAACCTTTAGCGATAACAGGTGAATTATCAGTGATGATTGGGTGTGCAGAAACAGATTTACCAGAAATTCAAAAAGTTTTAGAACCTATTGCTGCATCAGTTATAAGAGTCGGAGATGTTGGCGCTGGTAGCGTAGTAAAGTTAGCAAACCAAATTATAGTTAACACCAACATTGCTGCGCTTTCTGAAGCTGTAGTGTTAGCGAAAAAATTTGATATAGATTTAGCAAATATGTATAAAGCAATTAAAGGTGGTTTAGCAGGTTCTAGCGTGATGGATGCGAAGTTTCCAAAAATGATTGAGGAAGACTATCAACCAGGGGGCACGCTAAACATAAATTTAAAAGATATGAAAAACGTGAGTTCAACAGCAGATACAGTTGGTCTTACATTGCCTATAGCAAATCAAGTGAAAGAAATATACAAATCAGAAGTTGCACGCGGTAATGGTATGAATGACCATTCAGGAATTATAAAATTCTTTGAAAATATAAATAATATGTAGGTGAAAAGATGTTAACTGAGCGTTTAATAAATACAAAGAAACAAGATGTTATTTCAAAAAAACTTAGTACTTTTAAATATAAAATTATCGTTCTAGATGATGATCCAACTGGAACTCAAACAGTAAAAGACTTACCAGTATATACAGAATGGTCAGAATCGCTAATTGAAGATGGTTTTAAGCAAGATAACCATATGTTTTATATATTAACGAATTCTAGAGCATTAAATGAACAAGAAACAACACAACTGCATCAAGAAATCAGTCGTAATATAGCACGAGTTTCGCAACGATTAGATCATCCGTACATTGTAATAAGTAGAGGAGATTCGACATTAAGAGGGCATTTTTATTTAGAACCGAAAGTCTTGAGCGAAGCTTCAGATGAACAATTTGATGGAGTATTTTATATACCAGCGTTCTTTGAAGGGAAACGTTACACATTTGATGGTATTCATTACTTAAAAGAAGGTGACGCATATATTCCTGTGTCTGAAAGTGAATTTGCAAATGATACTACATTTGGATTTAGTAGTAGAACGATGGCAAGTTTTATAGAAGAGAAAAGTAATGGAGAAATTAATGCCGATGACGTAAAACATATTCGTTTATCACAAATACGTGAACGTGATGCTCAATCAATTAATGAAGTGCTTAACAGTATATCAAATTTTGATGCTGTTGTTGTCGATGCATTAAATGATGAAGACATGGATTATTTTGTTTCATGTTTAACTACATTTTTAGGAAGTAATGATAAAAAATTTATGTTTAGAACAGCCGCGTCTTTTGTTAAAGCTATGTGCGAAACACCTGGAGAGATTATTAACTTGAATCATTATGGTAATCGAACGAATGGTGGACTAATGATTGTAGGATCACATGTTAAAAAAACTTCATCGCAACTACAACATTTATTAACAAATACTGATATTGCATCCATTGAGTTTGATGTGAAAGCAGTAACTACAAATAATTTACAATCGTATATAAACCAACAAATAGAAAAAGTGACATCATTAATTCAATCGGAGAGAGATGTCGTTGTCTATACTTCAAGAGATGTAATCAAAACAGAAGATTTAACGAATAATTTAAGTATTTCTACGAATATTTCTAATGCATTAGTTGGTATTGTACAAGGCTTAAAAGTAAAACCAAGATTCATTATTGCTAAAGGTGGTATTACTTCTAGCGATGTTGCAACTAAAGGACTGAATATTAAAAAGGCGCTTGTTATCGGTCAAATAACGCAAGGTGTACCAGTTTGGTTAACAGGGGAAGAAGCAAAATATAGTCAAATGCCTTATGTTATTTTCCCGGGAAATATTGGAGACGAAGATACATTAACAACTGTATATAAGATGAATTCGAAAGAGATATAGAAAGTAGGGGAAGAACATGATGGGAGAAATTTGGCCGTTAGTTGCTGTTGTGATTGGAGTACTTATATTATTAATGTTAATTATGTGGTTTAAACTTAATACATTTATTGCTCTAATTATCACTTCAATGGTAACAGGTATTTTACTGGGAATGCCTTTAGATACAATTGTAACCACTATTGAAAAGGGTATGGGAGATACACTAGGACATATTGCGATTATTTTTGGATTAGGCTCTATATTAGGTAAGTTGTTGTCAGATGGCGGTGGTGCTACACGTATTGCCGATACATTAATCAATGTGTTTGGTAAGAAATATGTGACGTGGGCAATGATTATCGCGTCATTTATTATTGGGATATCATTATTCTTGGAAGTGGCATTTGTGTTATTAATTCCTTTAGTATTTACATTAGCTAAAAGGATGCAGATTTCAAACTTAACAGTTGGACTTCCGATGGCAACCTCTATTGCAGTCACACATGGTTTTTTACCGCCACATCCAGGCCCAGTTGCAATTTCAGAAGCGGTAAATGCTAATATTGGTCATGTATTGATGTATGGGGTTATTATCGGTATACCTTTAGCAATTATTGTTGGAGCTATTTTCCCAAAAATTGCACATAAATTAACGCCTGAAGCTTTCAAAAGGAAAGGAAATCAAGCAGCTGTCGGTGAGTTTAAAGTATTTGAAAACAAAGATTTACCAAGTTTTGGTATGAGTTTGCTCACGGCACTTGCACCAGTTATCTTGATGCTATTAGCTACAATTGTACAGTTAATAACTGGTAATGAAGACGGAAAAGCAAATGGTTTCGAAGGTTTTATCTACTTTATTGGAACCTCTGTAACTGCGATGTTAATTGCCGTATTATTTGCAATTTATTCTATGGGTATTAGAAGGAAACAGAGTATGAAGCAGATTATGGATACCGTTTCGAATGCCATTACCCCCATTGCAATGCTTATTCTTATCATAGGCGGCGGCGGAACATTTAAACAGATACTAATTGATGGTGGTGTAGGTGACACCATTTCAGAGATATTTAAAGGTACTGAAATGTCACCACTTATCCTTGCGTGGTTAGCTGCAGCGTTATTACGGACAGCACTAGGATCAACAACAGTTGCAGCGATTTCGTCGGTAGGTATTGTTTTACCTTTATTACAATCGTCTGATGTCAATATTTCGTTAGTCGTTTTAGCCATCGGAGCCGGTAGTATTTTCTGTTCACATGTGAATGATGCAGGATTTTGGATGTTCAAAGAATATTTTGGTTTAACTATGAAAGAAACATTTTTAACTTGGACCTTATTAGAGTCCATCTTATCAGTTGTAGGTTTAGGATTAATTTTAATTGTGAATTTCATCGTATAATAATAAATTGGAGTGAGTATTCTCAATCAAGTTTGGTTGGGGACTCGCTCTTCTTTATTATAAAAGAGTTATTATTTTTATTAGAAAAACGATTATCTATTATTTATAAAAGCTTTGATATGATATTGGGATCCTTAATTTAAATAGTTATTCTAACAACATCATAAAGGCCAATATGACCAAACAGAATGACATACAAATTTTATATGCAGTATTATATTTTAATAATATTTTTTTGAAACAAAGCCCTAAAAATGCCCAAGCAATAGCGCCAGAAACGCCTATTAGTGCGATGGTAACTGTATAGCTCATGGAAGCGAAAAATGTCATGTCTTGTGTAGTGATATAAGTGACAATTGCAGTTAGCACGTAAACGATAGTCTTAGGGTTCATGTATTGAAGATATAATCCATCGCGTAAACGATATGTATGACCAAGGCTATCATTGTTGTGATTATGTTTAAACACTGTATATGCTAGATATAATAAATAAACAAATCCTACAAATTTTATAATCAAAATAAAACTTGTGAAATAAATTGTCATAAACTTACTAAAAATAAGACATAGCAATGAAAGTGTTAAGAAGCCTAAACCAATTCCAATTAGGAATTTCAATGTACCTCTAATACCTAATCGTAAGGCGCCATCCAAAGCTAATAAATTATTTGGTCCAGGTGTATAGCTCATGAAAAATGTATAAATGATAAAAGATATAAACAAATTGCATTCTCCTCGCATTATCCTTTACTATGGAAATATACCGATAATAATTCCTATGTATAGGATATATCCTTTTAAAAGGATTTTATATCCACTTTAAAGGAAAGTCAATATAAAAGGGAGCCGTTATGATGGAATTCCATAAAATTGTGGCAAAAAATATTTATCTATATAGAAAGAAAAACAAAATTAGTCTGGAAAAATTATCAAAACTCACTGGGGTGAGTACGTCTTCGCTAAATGAGATAGAAAAAGGCAATACAATTCCATCTATTAATACTGTTTGGAAGATTAGTAACGGACTGAAATTGTCATTTAGTAGCCTGATGAGTGAAGCAGAATCTGACTATATCCAAGTAAAAAAGGAAGATATTGTACCAGTAACAGAAAATGAAGGGAAATATAGAGTTTATCCTTACTTTCCATTTGAAAAAAGTAAGTCATTTGAGTTCTTCTATGTTGAATTAGACCCAGGTGCCACTTTAAATTCTGAACCGCATTTGGCTGGCTCTGAAGAATCAATTATCATTATTGAAGGTCAATTAGAAATGCATTTAGAAAATGAAGTACTTACTTTAAAAGAAAGAGATGCATTGAGATTTAAATCTGATATTGCTCATAGTTATATTAACAATGGGAACGAAATTACACTCATTTCTATGGTTATAGATTACAAGTAAAAAGTCAGAATCCAGATAAATCTATTTCTGGGTTCTGACTTTTTACTTAATAAAGTGAGTGGCGTAACGAAATTATTTTTAGCGATAAGTAATTTGATTGTCTTATTTAGCATAAGTTAAAATTGTGAAAAATTTTAAAATTACAAAATTGTCACCTCTTTTTCACTCTATAATATGGTAGCTGTAATGACTGCAATGATAGACTTTAGCGAAGTTTAATTGGTTTAAACTATTGTGAATAATTAACTGGCGTATCATAAATTCAGAGTGAAGAGGAGTAATATTTTGAACAAAATTAACAATAGAATAGAAACATTGGATTTTCTCCGTGGTTTTGCGTTATTAGGGATTATACTTGTAAATATTATCGCGATTGCACAATTACCGGCGCCGGAACTTTCAAATGATATTACGTATAAAAAGTTCCTGGATTTCTTTATTGAAAGTAAGTTTTTTGCTATTTTTTCATATTTATTTGGTATTGGTTTTTATATATTTATGCAAAGAGCTGAGCATAAAACAGGAAATAAGTATGTTATATTTTTACGTCGTATTATTATACTTGGTATTTTTGGTTTCTTACATATGCAATTGCAACCGGGAGAGGCATTGCTAATATACGCGATATTCGGATTGTTGCTGATTCCATTTTTTAAATTGAACAAGTATATTAATTTTACAATCGGTTTAATTGTATTAGTTTTGTTTATTTGGTTAGATGCTAAATTCTTGATTCCATTTCCATATTTTATATTAGGATTAGCGTCAGCACAATTTGGAATTATTTTTAAATTTGATACTGCGAGCAAGGTATGGAGTATAGTAGCAATTAGTTCAGGGATTATATCAATAATTGGATGGTATGTACTTAATAAATTCTACGTTGTACCATATATTGATTTATTACCCCGACAACTGCAAAAGAGTACAGAAGATTATATAACAGCTGTAGACCAATATCATCATCTTATTACGATATTCTCACCTTTCATGAGTTTATTTTATATTTCTTGTCTCATTTTATTACTGAATATGACGTGGGGACGTTTTATTTTAACGCCGCTAAAGTATTATGGCAGAATGGCATTAACTAATTATATTGGACAGACTTTAATTATATACTTATTAATTATAATATGTGATGGGAAACATTGGAGTTTACTTCAATCATTATGGATATGTTTAACGATTTATATAGTTCAAATAATTACAAGTATGTTATGGCTTAAATATTTTAAATTGGGACCCTTAGAATATATATGGAAATTAGCAACTTATATGAAATGGATTAACATGAAAAAATAAAACTAATCATTAAAAGTCCGAGACAGCTATTTAGGTCTCGGACTTTTCTTGTGATTTGTTATTCTTGCTAGAAACGGAATAATATAGTGAAATCATTTTTACTACTTGTGTTTATAAAAATTTTGTTCATTTTTTGCTTTATCTATCCAAAAATCAGCATTGGGTACGTCTTTGTTTGTAGGACGATATACAGCTAATCTACCGGAACCTTTTTCTTTTTTTTGCTTTTCAAAATCTTTAAGAGCATGAAAGGCAGGCTTAAATAGCATCCATATAGCTATAATATTTAACCACGCCATCAAACCGACACCTAAGTCACCCATATCCCAAGCAGCATCTGCTGTTTTTAAAGTTCCAAATGCAGTAGCAATAATTAACATACAACGAGTCAAAGTGATATAAAAATTTGATTTTTTAGGAGTCATTCTCCGAGTTAGATATGCCATATTTGTTTCAGAAATGTATGAGTATGCCAATATTGTAGTAAATGCAAAGAAAAATAGAGCAATAGCTATAAAATATGAGCCAAAACCAGCAAAATTAGGATCGAAATGGTAGTCAGATCCTTGGAATGCTTTATCAATACCAGATTGAACATACATCGCTGTACCCGAATAATCTTTTGAACCATCTGCATTCTGTACATAAATACCATTATCCTCTATTAAATTTGGAGATCCATGTGCATTTTTAGTACCATCTGTAGTGTTAAAAGTACCTGACATTAAAATAATTAATGCAGTGGCGGTACAAACAAATAGTGTATCTATGTAGGCAGAGAATGCTTGAACAAGGCCTTGTTTAGCTGGGTGAGATACTTCAGCTGCCGCAGCTGCGTGAGGGCCTGTGCCTTGTCCGGCTTCATTAGAATAAAGTCCTCTTTTCACACCAATTTCAATCATTGCACCGACTATACCACCAAATGTTGATTGTAGTCCCAGTGCAGATTTAAATATAAGTGCAAACAATGCTGGTACTTCTCCTAAATTCAGACAAATAATAATAACAGCTAACAAGATATACGCAATAGCCATAAATGGGACCACTGCAGTAGCCATACTAGCAATGCGTTTAATACCACCAAATATTATGAGCGCAAGAAGTATGATTAGACAAATTGTGACAATCCATTTTGGAATATTAAAAGCACTGTGCAAAGAAGTTGCAATTGCATTGGATTGAACACCTGGCATTAAGAAACCTATAGATATTACTGTAATAGCAGCAAATACTAGCGCGAATATTTTACCAAATTTGCCTCCAATACCTTTCTCTATATAGAAAGCAGGTCCACCTCTGTACTCTCCGTTTTCTTTTTGCTTATAGATTTGGCCTAGTGTGGATTCTACAAACGCTGTACTAGCACCAATTAACGCAGTAACCCACATCCAAAATACTGCGCCAGGTCCACCTATAAAAATGGCTGCAGAAACACCGACAATATTTCCAGTACCAACTCTGCCAGCAAGAGATAGGGATATAGCCTGGAAGCTAGAAATACCTTGTGGAGATTTTTCACCTTTAAATAATAAGCGAATCATTTCTTTAAATTGCCTGATTTGTGCGAAACGAGACATAATTGAAAATAGTAATCCAGTAATTAATAATCCAAAGACGAGCGGTGGACTCCAAATGATTTTATCTAAGAAACTAATGATCTCTGAGAGCAAAATAATTCTCCTAACATAATGAATTTACACTAATTTTTGTAAGCGTTTCCATCGATTCTACACTTTTGAAAAATCTTAGCAAGTCTACATATTAAATTGTTAATTGTTTAATTCATTAAATTATTAAAATTATTTTAAAATGTTTATAAAGAAGAAAATAATAGTGATATGATGTAAAGGAATTTGAAAATTATGTGAGATTTTGTATTTAAATATTTTCAATTAATTGGATATAGGGGTATATGTATGGATGTAATTATAATACTTAGTCTGTTCGCGATATTTCTAGGAGGACTAGTAAGGACATATTTTGGATTTGGAGAAGCACTTATAAGTATGCCATTACTAGCACTAATAGGTTTAGAAACGCATGCAGCAATATCTGTCGTTGGTTTGGCTGGCTTATTTGTAGCGAGTTTAAATATATTTTCTGGTTATAGAAATATAAAATATAATGTTTTATTCCTGATGTTAGTAGGTAGTTTAGTTGGTATACCTATAGGTATTTGGATTTTAAGATATTTTAATACTAATATTGTGCAAATGATGTTAGGTGGATTTTTAATTATGTACGGTACATATTCATTATGTAAGTTTTTATTTTTTAATAATCGCATACGAGTTGTATTAAAATCTAACATATGGTCTGGTATTACAGGCATTGTTTCTGGAATTTTAGGCAGTCTATATAACTCTCATGGTGTTCCAGTTGTAATCTATGGTACTTTATCACGTTGGCATATCAAAGATTTTAGAAGTACAATTCAAGCACATTTTTTTTAACGGCAATATTTGTAGTTATGGGGCAAGGGTTTGGCGGTATATGGACAGAACAAACGATTCCTTTATTTTTATTGTCATTACCTTGTTTAATTATTTCCGTGATAATAGGTAAATATTTATCTAAGTTAACGTCTTATAATCATTTTGAAAAATGGCTGTATTTATTTATTGTCATATTGGGAGCGTTAATATTAATAACTTAAAAATTAACAAAGTATGACGATCATTATCATTAAATATTGATGTTTGTTCGACTTGCTAACGTATCATAATAAATAAAATCGCTTTAAAGTACTACTTCATCATAGGCACTTTAAAGCGATTTTATTATAGGATTGTAAATCATTATTTAATTTTATTTGAGTTAGCATTTATTCTTTTATTTAAAAGTACAAAGAATAAAATAAAGGCAATAGAAATCATGATGTGGCCTAAACCTGCGATACCTGCAATTGCTGGGCTAACGCTAAAGCCTTTGATAGTTGCAATACCATTAACATATTGCATAGCTACTGTTACTAAAATACCTAAGTGGAATAAATAGAAAAAGCTATTAAATAACTTACTATTTTTAGTTAATTTCAATTGGTATTCAATAACCATAAATATTAAGAACATTATCGTACCTAAAACGAGTAAATGCGTGTGTGTGACGTTTAATTGAGAGTAGCCACTAAAATTTTCGCCTTTAGACATTTCACGGTAAAAAAGACCACTTAACATACCTAGTAAAGTATAGAATGCTGAACTAAACATTAATTTTTTCATTTTTTTCGACCTCCGATTTGTTAATAACTGTAATATAAACTTCTTATATGAACTCTATATGAACAAAAAGAAAAAATGCTAATTTTATAGAGTGTATGCAGTTATTAAAAAGATAGGATAAACAGAAAGGGAATTGTGTCTTAGCTATATTTTTTAGTATTAGCAATTATTTTCAGAAAGTCTGTAAATCTGTAGGAGTTGTAATGAATGATGGTTATGAAGTATCGTGCCTTTATTTATAATTTTAGGGATAATGTGATTGTTGAAATGTGCAGTTGAGCATTACTTCCATACCGCCATTTATTAGATAATGATGAAGCCTAAGTAATAACTTTATATTAATTGACCACTTAGGCTTATTGTAATCGGAAATAGTGTTTTAATTTAATTCTTTTGTTGTGCTAGTAAAAGGGGATAAATCGTATCAAGTGTAGGGGTTTGTAAATCATGTAATCGTGCTTTGTTATATAAAAAACCTTGAATTCCCTCGATCTCTAAAGGTTTTTTATATAAAATATCATAGTACATACTTGTACCCATTGCGTTAGGATAACCTTCATAAATCGTCATAATCTCAGTTACGATTTCTTCCCCAAATATTACATTTTCAAATTTAGCGATTTCTATACCTTCGCGTAATAAATTTTCACACAGATTTTTAATACCAGGGATGGTTAATACAGAGGCGGTAGAACGACTCAAAGCAGTCACGCTATTGATAGCTAAGTTCACGAGCAGTTTATACCAAATTGCTTTCTCTATATCATCAGTTAGGTGAATATCTAGTGGTGTATTTTCTAGTTCTTTGCGTAATGCTTCTGTTTGAGGCGTATTCTTTAAGATTAATTTATGGTCACGAAAGTGAGTTACTTTATCATTTTCTTTTTGACCACTAATATACACTACAGCTTGATAAACAAATGGATGTTTAAACTTTGATAATTGACCATGACCATTTTGAGCTAAAATAATAGTAGTATCTTTATGTAACAAGTGGTCTAATTCAGTTAAGACTTTTGATAGTTGGTGTATCTTTACAGCGATAAATATAACGTCAAATTTTTTATCACAGTCACTTAATGCAGTTACAGTTAATTGATGGGCCTCGGTTGAATTTCCATTAACAAAGAAATCAAGTGTTTGATCGCGACGACCTAATAATTTCAAGTTTGGTTGATTATGTTGAAGATCATACGCAATTGTGGTGCCTACTGCGCCAGGGCCAATAATAGCGAAATTACTCATGTTATTTTATTTCCTTTTCTAGAAAGTTTAGTTAGTATATGTATGACAATATAAATATATCAAATTGTGGAGTTGATTTTAATTGAAAACATTGAGTCAGTTACAAGCATATAAAGAGCGTAAAGAAAAAATTTCAATGATAACAGCTTATGATTACCCAAGTGCGAAACAAGCTGAAGAGGCACAGATAGATATCATATTAGTTGGAGACTCGTTAGGAATGACAGTTTTGGGTTACGACAGTACAGTACAGGTAACTGTCGAAGATATGATACATCATGCAAAAGCAGTGCGTCGTGGCGCACCTGACACTTATGTAGTTGTCGATGTGCCATTTGGTGGCGTAGGTATTACTGAACAATATGATTTAGAAATAGCAGTCAAATTATACCAGCAGACCAATGCCAATGCGATTAAAGCAGAAGGGGCGCATCTAACAAACTATATTGAAAATTGTAGTCGTATGGGGATACCAGTCGTGTCACATTTAGGACTTACGCCACAAAGTGTAGGTATTACAGGATATAAAATGCAAGCCAGTAACAAAGAAGCGGCACAACAACTTCTGAATGATGCACATGCAGTACAGCAGGCTGGCGCAGTCATGTTAGTGTTAGAAGCGGTGCCAGCAGATTTAGCATCAGAAATCTCAAAACAACTAGATATTCCTGTAATAGGTATAGGAGCAGGTAAAGATACGGACGGACAAGTATTGGTTTACCATGATTTATTAAATTATGGTGTTAAGCATAAAGCGAAATTTGTAAAACAATATGGAGATTTTTCAGTTGGTGTTGATGCATTGATTGCATACAACAACGAAGTGAAATCTAGCCAGTTTCCTGATGAAAATCATACTTATAAAAAACGCGTAATGGATGAGGATACAAAATGACTAAAATAATCACGAGTATTAAAGAAATGAGACAGATTACAAAGGAACTACAACGTCAAGGTAATGCTATTGGTTTTGTACCTACTATGGGGGCATTACATGATGGTCATTTAAAGATGATTGCTCAATCTGTTGAAGAAAATGATGTAACTGTGATTAGTATTTTTGTTAATCCTTTACAATTTGGACCAAATGAAGATTTAGCATCATATCCAAGAGATATTGATGGAGACGCAATTAAAGCACAAACAGTAAACGTTGATTATATATTTCATCCAAGCGAGAAGGAAATGTATCCAGAAAAACCGACCATTGAAGTGAAAGCAGGCCGTCTTGCTACAGTGTTAGAAGGTGCTGAGAGACCAGGACATTTTGATGGGGTAGTTACTGTTGTAAATAAATTATTTAATATTGTGCGTCCCGATAAAGCTTATTTTGGTAAGAAAGATGCACAGCAGCTAGCTATCGTTGAAAAAATGGTAGAAGATTTCAATCATCCAATTAAAATTATTGGTGTAGATATTGTAAGAGAAGAAGATGGATTAGCCAAAAGTTCACGTAATATATATTTAACAGAACATGAACGTTCAGAAGCGGCATATTTATATAAGAGTCTTTGTTTAGCACAATCAATGTATGAACAAGGAGAGAGAGACAGTAAAAAGTTAATTGAAAAAACACGTAAATATATTGAAAAGCATACCACTGGTAACATTGAAACAGTGGCTATTTATAGCTATCCACAACTCATTAAACAAGAACAAATAAAAGGGAAAATATTCCTCTCATTAGCAGTTAAATTTAGCAAAGCGCGTTTGATAGATAACATCATTATAGGTGATTAATTAGCATGCTATAAACAATACGCTTAATGCAATTTAACAGAAATTAATCTTATCGTAATATACATTTTACATTTCGACAGTGTTGTTTTATCATATGCTATGAGAGATATATATCGAGAAGCAAATTTATGATATTAAGATAGTGTTATAGGGTATGAATACATTAGGAAAAGAATAATTAGTATCTTATAAAATAAAAAACATTATAGATTGCTATTAAAAAGTGATAATTGAAAGGTGGAAACATAATGAGTGAATCAAACTCTAAAGACGTTATTTTAATTGGCGCGGGTGTTTTAAGTACAACATTCGGGACAATGTTAAAAGAACTTGCACCAGATTGGAATATTAAACTTTTTGAAAGACTCGACAAACCTGCTATAGAAAGTTCAAATGAGCGTCATAATGCTGGTACTGGACATGCCGCATTATGTGAATTAAATTATACAGTTGAACAAAAAGATGGCTCAATCGATGTAGAAAAAGCTAAAGAAATAAATGAACAATTTGAGATTTCAAAACAATTTTGGTCTCACTTAGTAAAAAGTAAACAAATTGCGAACCCACAAGAATTTATTCGCCCTTTACCACATATTAGCTTTGTACAAGGGGATAAAAACGTAAACTTCTTGAAAAGACGTTATGAGGCATTAGCGCCATTATCAATGTTTAAAGGTATCGAATTTACTGAAGACCATGGAAAATTAAGAGAGTGGATGCCATTGATGATGGAGGGGCGTGACCCAAATGAAACAGTTGCGGCTAGTAAGATTGACGAAGGTACAGATGTAAACTTTGGTGAACTTACTAGAAAGATGGCTAAAAATTTAGGCGAACATGAAAATGCACAGCTTTTCTATAAACATGAAGTGCAAGACTTTAGCCGTCGTAAAGATGGTAAATGGGAAGTTAAAATTAAAGACTTAAAAACTAAAAAAGTAGAACATCATATTACAGATTATCTATTTATCGGTGCTGGTGGTGCAGCGATTCCGTTATTACAAAAAACTGGCATCCCAGAAAGCAAACATTTAGGTGGTTTCCCAATTACAGGTGAATTCTTAGTATGTAATAGTCCTGAAGTTGTAGCTAAACATGAAGTGAAAGCTTACGGTAAAGAACCAGAAGGCACACCACCAATGACTGTACCTCATTTAGATAGACGTTATATTCAAGATGAAAATTCATTATTATTCGGACCATTTGCTGCAATCGGACCAAAATTCTTGAAAAATGGTTCTAACTTGGATTTATTCAAATCCATTAACCCAAGTAATGTGATTACGATGTTATCAGCAGCTGCTAAGAACTTCCCATTAATTAAATATTCAATTCAAGAAGTATTAGCTAAAAAAGAAGATCGAATGAAAGAATTACGTCGATTTGTTCCTGATGCTAAAGATGAAGATTGGGACATCTTACAAGCTGGTAAACGTGTTCAAGTTATTAAAGACACTAAAGAACATGGTAGAGGATTTATTCAATTTGGTACAGAGGTTGTTAATTCTAAAGATCATTCCGTTATCGCATTATTAGGTGAATCACCAGGTGCTTCAACATCAGTATCTGTTGCTCTAGAAGTTATTGAAAGAAACTTCCCAGGTCAACTTAAACAGTGGGAGCCAAAATTGAAAGAAATGATTCCATCTTATGGTAAATCATTGATTGAAGACTATGCGTTATTGAAAGAAATACGTCAAGCTAATGATTCAGAGCTTCAATTAAACAATAAATAATAAAATTACTTTAACCTCGAAACATAAAAATGTTTCGAGGTTTTTGTTTTGAATTATATTAATGTATCCAATGTTGTTGAAATGAATTTTATAAAAATAAATTTCTCATACTAACTATATAAATATTTTAACTGCTATAGAAAATATTTTGATATTTATCGATACTATGAAAAATATTAATTACTATAATTATTTTAATATTTAAACTATTACTGATATACTTTACATTGCGCGCTATTGAAAATATAATTAATAGTGACTCGCATTACTCACAAAATAATTGATTAAATGCAAGAAAATTAATATATAATCTCATGTTGATCAACATGTTTAATCATTGGAATGTATGAAAAATATAAATCTTGTTCTTATACATTTTAAGTAACATGCTGTTTAAATCAACAAATAAATTTAAATTATTTTGTATTTCTCCCCAAAAAATTTCAATGAGTTTAGCCTACGCTTAAAATACTTTCAAACTTTAAAAAACTAATTTAAGAAGGAATACCAATATAATCTGTAGAATTGCGCGCATTTCAATTGCACAACATAATAATGTGAGTTTTATGAAGTGTGTACGTTTAAATGTATTTATTTTGTAAATATTTTTAAAAAATACTTGCATTTATTATTCAATTGGGTAATATTGAGTTGTGAAAAAGTAAATTTGAGGTGAAAAAATAATGGAAAACAAACAAGGGTTTTTACCTAATAGGTTAAATAAATACTCTATTAGGAAATTTACAGTTGGGACAGCATCGTTATTAATTGGAGCAACTTTAGTTATGGGTGTTGGTAACGAAGCCCAAGCAGCAGAACTAGACTCAATAACAAGTGATAACGCTAGTACTAAAGATAAAGGGGAAGCTTTAGATGTAAGTGATATAAAAAGCGTAGAGGATAGTAACGCTGATGAAACAAACAATGAAGCAAAAACAAATGAAAACAACGATGTGTCAACTCAAGAAAAGACAGAAAATTCTAACTCTTCATCTGACAGTAACGTAGCAACATCTACAGAAGAGCAATCTAGTGAAGAACAAGTCAATAGTGATGAAAGCAAAACGGAAGAAGCAACTACTGAACCAAAAGAGTCCGATGATACAAATAAAGAAGACTTAATGTCTCCATCTGACAAGTCAGAAGAGAATAATGTCAGTGAGACAGAAGAAGTAAAAGACAGTAACACTGCAGAAGATAACACTGATGAATCAACTAAGAATGAAACACCATCAACAGAGGATAAAGAAACAACAAATTCAGAAGAAGTATTGAATGAAAATACAGATAGTGAGAAAACAACAGCAGAAGATAACTCACAAAAAGATAACACGCAAGAAGATACAGCTACACAAAAATCAGATGAACCAAAAGATGAAGAAACGACATCTGAAAGTCTACAGCCTTCCTCAGAAGAGGATAATACAAAAGAAACAGAGAAAGCAGCTACAGATGATAATGACAAAACAGAAGAAGCGGAATCACAATTAGAAACTGAACTAGCAACGTCAAAAGATAAACAATCTACAGTTAAATCATTTTTAAGCGATCAATTGCCAGAAAAAGAAGCAACAGCAATCATGGATAATGCAAATATTGATTATGATAATGCTACAGCAGAAGAAATTAATACTGAAATCTTAAAGGCTTCACTTATTGAACTTGTCAATGATCAAGAAAGTGCAAAAACACTTGCTACACCAACCCGTACAATGTTTAGAGCAATGGCTACACCAACAGCATTAGCTGCAGCAGCAGATCAAAGTGAAGAAGTAGAAAAATCATTAGGCTATTTAGATAATTATACATTTGCATCATTAATCTTTGATCCTGGTTCATTAAATGATTCGTCAACATTAAACAGCAACGTCATTCCATTTAACATTCATAGTTATATATCGGGAGCTAACTCAGGTGATAGATATAAGATTGATTTAAAATTGGATCTGATTCTTGCTGAACATGTTACAAAAATCACTGCAAATCCTTCAGGAAGAAGTCAGCCTGTTGAATTTGTAAGGTTAACTGATGAAAATGGTAAACTTACAAACACATGGGAAGTAAACTTTATTAGAGCGAATAATGGCTTGTTTGGCGGAGCAGAAATCTTGTCGCAATATACAGCTAGTAACGGAAAAATTGAACTGGATGATACAGTAGCTAATATTTTGAATAATGCGGGGAGTTTAGAAAATAATAAATTAAACTATCAAATGTTTGTACGTGACTCTACTGGTAATAAAATTGTGCGTACATCTGAAAGTAGTGGGTACTTTTTAACAAGTGATGACAGTGATTTAGTTGCTTTAGAAAATAACGTATCTAGTGAGAATAACAACACATTTAAAGCAAGTAGTGGCTCAGCTGCTTACGATGATGCACCGGGCGAGTATGGTGGATTTATAATCGATCAACAAATAATGAAAAATGGTGTATTCTCATATAGCAAAACGAAAAGTAATCAATGGTCATATAATTGTCAAATAGATAAAGACTTATTACCTTATATCGAAAGTGTAGAATTACACAAGTATGATTATCAAGGCTTAAGTGGTTTTGATAAAACGTATCATGTAGCAGACAAAGTTGCTGATTTAACTTTAGATGATATTGGAAATGGCTCAATTACTAGTGATAATTTGAATAAACTTATTGAATTTAATAACCTTTTACCTGAAACAATAGGTGTTAGAATAGTTGTTAAATTAAATCAAAGTGTAAATAACATATTAACTAAAGATGCAGAATATGATGATCAAGGTAATTTAATTAGAGAAACTACTAAACAAAAAGAAGACTTTACTTTTGCAGGTTATTTAACTGATAGTAAAGGATTACTTATCAATAATACATTAGGCACATCAACGTTAGCTTTACAAGACTATGATAAAGATGGGTTACTAGATAGATACGAACGTCAAGTATCGCTTTCAGATCCTGAAAATAACGATACAGACGGCGACGGAAAAAATGATGGAGATGAAGTCATCAATTATAAGACTTCTCCATTAGTTGGTAAGCCTGAGGCGGCTGACATTACGAACGAAGATACTGTTGTAAATGGCTCAGTTCCGCTAAAAGAAGGTGCTGCATCACAAACAGCTAAAGTTATAGATGCAAATGGCAATGTTATTGGCACATCAACAGTTAATCCAGATGGTACATTTTCTGTGTCAATTCCTCAATCACCAGAAGGTACATATACAATTGCGATTGATTCGCCTAACTATGAAAATGATGAAATTAATACATTTAACATTATAGATGTTTCTAAAGTACCTGCACCATCTATTAATCCAGTTGACGATAATGATACAGAAATACAAGTTAATGGCACAGCCGGTGCTACTGTTACTGTTCGAGATAACAATAATAATGAAATAGGTTCGGTTCAAATACCAAGCGATGGCTCAGCAGCAACTATAGTATTAAACCAACCGTTAACAGCTGGTACAGTATTAACTGCAACAGCTAGCAAAGATGGTAAAACAAGTGAGATTTCAGACCAAATTACTGTTACAGATGAAACAGCCCCAGATGCACCAGTAATTAATCCAATTACAAGTGATGATACACAAGTTACAGGAAAAGCTGAACCTAATTCATCAGTTACAGTTGGTTTCCCAGGTGGAGGTAAAGTTTCAGTAACTGCTGATGATCAAGGAAACTTTACAGTTGATATACCAAATAGTGTAATTCTTGAAGGTGGAGAAGCATTTAAAGCAATTTCAACAGATGAAGCTGGAAATGAATCGCCAGTAGCAACAACAATAGTTAAAGATGTGAAAGCGCCAGATGCTCCAGTTATTGGGGATATTACTAGTAATAGTAATCAAGTAACAGGAACAGCCGAAGCAAATTCAACGGTAACAGTGACATTTCCAAGTGGAGCAGTTGTAGAAGTAACAGCAGATGAAAATGGCAACTTTACAGCTAGTATCCCAGAAAATGAGGAATTGCAAGGTGGAGAAACAATCCAAGCTACATCAACAGATGCTGCAGGAAATGTTTCACAATCTGGTAGTGCAACAGTAATAGATGCAACAGCACCAGATGCTCCACAAATAAGTCATGTAACAAGCGTGAGCACTGAAATAACAGGAATAGCTGAAGCAAATTCAACGGTAACAGTGACATTTCCAAGTGGAGCAGTTGTAGAAACAACAGCAGATGCACAAGGTAACTTTACAGTTGTTATTCCAGAAAATGAAGCATTACAAGGTGGAGAAACAATCCAAGCTACATCAACAGATGCGACAGGAAACGTTTCGCACCCAGGTTCTACAACAGTTACAGACGAAACAGCACCGGCACCACCAACGGTTAATAGTGTGACAAGCGAAGATGCACAAGTAACAGGAACAGCCGAAGCAAATTCAACAGTAACAGTTACTTTCCCAGGTGGCGTGACAGCTACAGGTGAATCAGATGCTAATGGGAATTATGCAGTAGCTATTCCAGATGGAGTTGACTTAGTAGGTGGAGAAGAAATCGAAGTTACATCAACAGATGATGCTGGTAATGAAACAGTACCAGTAGCTACAACTGTAACTGACGTCACAGCACCAGATGTACCGACAGTGAACGATGTGACAAGCGAAGATGCACAAGTAACAGGAACAGCCGAAGCAAATTCAACGGTAACAGTCACGTTCCCAGATGGCACAACGGTAACAGGTACAGCGGATGACCAAGGAAATTATACTGTTAATATTCCTGAAGGAATTGATTTAACAGGTAATGAATTATTGAAAGTTACTGCATCGGATTCTAGAGGGAATATTTCACCTGAAGCTTCAACAACAGTCGTAGATGCAACAGCTCCAGAAGCGCCAGTATTAAACGAAGTATCAAGTGAAGATGCAACGGTTAGCGGAACAGCTGAAGCAAATACAACTGTTACAGTTACTTTCCCAGGTGATGTGAAAGTTGATGTAGAGACGGATGCACAAGGAAACTTTAGTGTAGAAATTCCAAACAATGTTGTTTTAACAGGTGGAGAAGAAATTCAAGCTGTTGCTCAAGATAAAGAAGGCAACACATCTGAGGAAGCAACGACAACAGTTACTGACACAACAGCACCAGAAGCACCAACGGTGAATGAAGTAACAAGTGAAGATACAACGGTTAGCGGCACAGCAGAACCAGGTTCAACAGTAACCGTCACGTTCCCAGATGGTACAACAGCAACAGGTACGGCAGATGATCAAGGTAATTACACAATTGAGATTCCATCAAATGTTAAATTAGACGGTGGAGAAGAACTCGTCGTTACTGCTAAAGATAAAGATGGCAATACATCAGCAGAAGCGACAACAACAGTCGCAGACACAACAGCACCAGTGGCACCAACGGTGAATGATGTGACAAGTGAAGATACGTCAGTAAGTGGTACGGCAGAGGCAAATACAACAGTAACAGTGATATTCCCAGATGGTGTGACAGCTTCTGGCAAATCAGATGAAAATGGTAACTATACAATAGCTATTCCAGATGAAGTTAAGTTAACAGGTGGCGAAGAAATTCAAGTTACATCAACAGATGAATCTGGAAACGAAACAACACCAGTAGCTACAACTGTAACTGATGTGACAGCACCAGAGGCACCAACGGTGAATGAAGTAACAAGTGAAGCTACAACAGTGAGTGGAACAGCTGAACCAGGTTCAACGGTAACAGTAACGTTCCCAGACGGCACAACAGCAACAGGTACAGCAGATGACCAAGGAAACTACACGGTAGAAATTCCAACAAACGTGAACTTAGATGGTGGAGAGCCAATCAGAGTCGTAGCAACAGATAAAGATGGAAATGTATCATCAGAAGCGACAACAATAGTAACTGATGTGACAGCACCAGAGGCACCAACGGTGAATGAAGTAACAAGTGAAG